>JAEEGL010666199.1_pt1 | contig 208863 bp, 188 predicted proteins | sample 9134231 | NCBI WGS metagenome assembly JAEEGL01 (sample SAMN16246548, study PRJNA631951) | gut metagenome | biome: gut microbiome; feature: rumen; material: fiber-attached | host: Bos | place: Iran: Karaj | collected 2018-10 | reverse complement strand
GTAAATACTCTTAAAAACTGCGGATACCGCGGACTATCGGTATAGTACATACGATTACTCCGGAACTTCTCAATTCCGGCCTTACGTCCTGCCTGAATGCTAGCCTAACAGGCAGATAAATCAGCGGTGGTACAACGAGTCGAACGTCGATCAACCCCATAAGGGGTCATTTTCCGAGCAAGTTTTTCATTCAGCGTGCATGCACTCTTCCGTTAAACTATACCACCATTTGTATTGATTTCATAAAATAACTTCAAATATTCATTATATCTAAAAAATCGACAATGAAGCTCTTTGATTATTTTATTTTGCCTTTTTACGTCAATATCTCGTAAAATATTATTTTCTATATCTTTATAATGTTTAGGTTCATCGTATTCAAAAACGATATTCAAATCTTTATCATACCCATCTAACCAATAGCCTAAACAAAGTATTTCTCCACCATTCAAAGCATGCTGTAAATTCCAATTATATTTTTCATTTAAGCTATTCATATAATTACAAGCTTTTTCTGAAAAATTCATTCTACCTCCTTTTTCTTGATATTTGGCGCTTCTCATACTTCTTAATTTATCCTTAAATTCTTCCGTATGATGCTTATTTAAAAAAGAAGGTTTTAACTCGCCGCTTTTAAATTTTTCTTTTAACGTTTTAGATACTTTATCATTTATTTCTTTAATTTCTGTCTCACTCTTATTCCAACCATTTGAATGATGTATTTCCGAATAATGACCTTGACGTATTGTTCCTAAGCATTTATGATGATAATCACAATGACTAAAATGTGCATTTAAACTTTGACTACTTTTGAATTCTCTTCCACACTCACATTTATAGTAATTATCACTAATTTTATACTTAGAAGGCTTTTTCATTTTACGCCTATAATTTTTGTACACCGGGTGGGACTCGAACCCACACGCCTTGCGGCATCAGATCCTTAATCTGAAACGTCTACCCAATTCCGCCACCGGTGCTTTTCTTGGTTTTTACTCCAACCGGAGTCAATCGGTTCATTGTGTTGCTGTTTCGGCTGAACCCAGTTCACATAACCAAGAATGTTACTAAACCACCATAGTTTTAAGGAGGGGGCCCAAAATTCTCCCTTAGTCTCTCTTTGGTCAATGTCGACATGACCGTGGCCTCAACTTACCACCTCTATAATAACGCTTAAGATATGCGACTTGATATTTTAACGTCAAAACAAGCTTTGAACCTGGAGCCAATGGAAGGATTCGAACCTCCGACCAAACGCCTCAAGCTTTCGCTATCCGCGTCTCTCTAGACCTACTGAGTTACATCGGCATTATTTACTTGGTCTTGGATCCCATTGATTATCTCTCTCACTTATCTCAGACCTTTGTATCTTTTCATCTTTATAATCCTTATGAATGTCTGGCTTATACCTACTGCACCTTGAACAATCATTACCACAATTTAATATACAACTCATAATATTCAAATTAAGAGCCGGTAGAGGGACTCGAACCCCCGACAGGCTGATTACAAATCAGCTACTCTACCAACTGAGTCATACCGGCATTTTACCGCGCTCTCCACGGATTAGACCAAGTTCGCCATATTTTACCATGGTGCGCGATCCTGATGAAACTTACACCCTATTTTTCTCGTAGCCGAGGTGGGAATCGAACCCACACGGGGTTGCCCCCAGCAGTTTTTGAGACTGCCGCGTATACCAATTCCGCCACTCGGCCATCTATGCTATACAGAGGGATTCGAACCCTGCCTCCGTTGTTCACTAACGGTATGCTACCATTACACCATCTGCATACATCCGGCCTGCAAACCGGACCTCTTGTTTGCCTTTTGAATCATTCCGCATTGTTGCAGCAATCACTTCGTGGTTCTGTCGGCAAGCCGACTGTGGACACAGGTGGGATTCGAACCCCTCTGTCACATTGCAAGTGTGACGTGCTAGCCATTACACTACCCGGCCCATTATAAATTTAAACCTATATAATTTATTTTATTTGGATATATTCCATACTTTTTATTCCACGCATTTACTTTCTCATAGAGTTCATCAATTGATATATCACATTTAACATATTTTGATACATTATCATTATGTTTTAATAATTGACAATTTGCTGGATGTGAAATATAATATGGATCTATTTTAAGTTTAAATGCTTGATTCACAGAAAAGCAATGATCTCTTGATATACCGTTAAGATTATTTCCTTTATTTTTAGCCTTATACCATCCGTATTGATTTATCAGATTAAAGTCAAATTCTTCGGGAAATTCACTTAAAGCAAAAGTAAATTGGCATTGTAACCAATACTGCTTATACATCTTTTTCTTTAATTGCTCTTCCGTTAAATTTTGTTTCTTTATATTATACTTATATACCCTTCTACAATTTACAGAACACCATTTTTTAATTCGATCTGATTCAAATGAATTGCCACAGACTTCGCATACATATATATGATTTTTACCATAATGTTTTTGTAAAGTATCTGATATTTTATTTTTTACTTCATCTGAATGATTTCTACTATTTGCGCAAGAGCGCGAACAATAATAATGTTCTTTTTTTGGAAATTCAAATTCATTTTCTTTAACTTGAAATTTTTTACCACAATGCTCACATATAACAGTAAATTCAACTAACTTACCTCTTTTATTAATAAGATTATTATGTAAAGTGTCTTTACCTTTTTTAATTATTATTGGTGATACTTTTTTACCATATAATCTTAAGTTTTCTTTTACCTTTGGATTTTCATCGCAATACTTTACATGATTAGCAAAAGAACGCTTACTCATTAAATAGTTTTTTTCACAATAAGGGCATTTACTATTTACTATTATATTTCCTCTTTCTTGTAACATAATATAAAAATTTTATATTATATTTATTCAAGTGGATAAAAATAAAATTGAACTTTTATAAAAATCGAATTTGATACCGGCGCCGGAGTCGAACCGGTCAACGCGTATATGCAGCCATCTGCCGCCGGTAATGTTGCAATTTTCAGAGTTACCTACCCGCCATACACGTGTCAGTTCCGATATTTTACGGAGTGGGCTGAGCCCCTTCATGCGGTTACCTACCTCCAGAGGATCATTGCTAACCTAATATCTTTACCGTAATCATGACGTTTTCCTTTAAACTATCCTGGTCGGGGTCACCGGTGCCAGTTCACTCGGACTGGATCCGACATCTTCATCATTACGGTGTTTTTCTTATGTAGCTGAGGTGGGACTCGAACCCACACGGGCCAAGGCCCAACAGATTTTAAGTCTGTCGCGTATACCAATTCCGCCACTCAGCCGTCAAACTTACAATCTGTCAAAGACCTCATTTAAATATATGAAAAATCTTCATATCTTAAAAAGCAGGGGTGGAAGGAATCGAACCCTCATTGACGGTTTTGGAGACCGCTTTCCTACCGTTGAAAGACACCCCTATTTTATACCGAGCATCTTTTTGGCATGCTCTCTGTCTTTATTTGTCAACTCTTTTCCTGTCTTCCCTATGTGCCATTTACCGCAGACCAGACATTTGTAAGCGCACATCTTATGAATCACATTATCCTTTGTGTTCAAAAACCGTGCCATTCGTAACGCTTCATCCTCGGTCCCGAAAGCCTGCTTCGGAACAAGCTCTTTATTTATCCCGAGCTTGTAATGCGAATTTCTTGTACGCTTGTCTTCCATGTTGGTCATGTTGATAAAGAATAAAACAACTTAACTATAAACGCTATCGGGCCATGCGCCCTATGGATTCGAACCAAGGTTAAGTTGAGCATCACTCACCAAATGCTTGGCGCACTTCCTGCCCAGCGCTATAATCTGAGGTCACGGTGGGATTCGAACCCACGAATCCGAGGTTTTGCAGACCTGGCCCTTGAACCGCTCGAGCACGTGACCTGCGGGGCTGGGTGGAGTTGAACCACCGACGCAAGGATTTTCAGTCCTTCGCTCTACCACCTGAGCTACAGCCCCAGTATATCTGTTCCAGGTTTTCCGGAAGTTGAAACAGATATTGTCTTATACGCAGCATCTTCATCTGCCGCATATCTTACGTTTGCAGACCTTACAAGCGACGATATTTTCTCGGTAAACATTGTTAAACGGCCTAACCATAGGAGGCAACCAGTCATCACATTCTCGCTAACCCTGATGATCTAGGTAGACAACTGTATTATGAAGCATACAATTATGTGTGAACAGAGGGATTCGAACCCTTTAAATTACTCTCCTAAATGAGTTACTGCTCCCGAAGATTAATAACTTCTTTATACGGCTTATATTTTCTAGTTGATTTTCCAATGTTTCTACCTTTAAATGTTGGTAATTGTGAGTCGCAATTTGGACAAATTAATCTTAAATTGCTTCTTTTATTATTAGTAGCATCGCCATCTATATGATCTAATATAAAATGCAACTCTTTTCCATTCCAACTATTTAAATTACCGCATATAGAACATTTATAATTTTGCTCTTTAATGATTATTTTCTTTAGCCACTCGTATTTTATTTCTTTACCAACAAACTCTTCTTGCCTATTTAAATAATCTTTATATTTTTCTAAACGTTCGTATTCGCCTTGACAACTATTTGAACAATATTTTTGCTTAGTATTGCCTAATATAATATTATTACAATTAGGATTAAGACATTTATGTCCGCCTGTGTTTTTATTAAAATGTTCCTTTGGATTTATCTTTCTTCTTGCCGGTATAGATATTCCTAATTTTTTAACAATCTTTTTTATGTTTTGACCAGTGCAATTATAATACCTTCCAACTTCTTCATAAGATAATTTATTTGTTAATAGCATTAACTCTAAATTATCTTTTTCAGAACTCCAATTTTTCATTTTAATATTTTATATTTGTACTCCCACCTGGACTTGAACCGGGACATGCCTCGTAAGGGTCTTCATCTTATAAGGATGCGGCTTTAACCAATTAAGCTATGAGAGTATCTGTAAGAGAAAAATAGCATGAGAAGTGCTTTTAATATTCAGTGACAGTGAAATTTTCGAAGTATCTCATACCTGACTTCTTACTGTGGGGAAGGGTGGACTCGAACCACCAGTCCCGTAAGGGATCGGATTTACAGTCCGATCGGCTACCAGTTACCGGTTACTTCCCCAACATGTACTCCGGACGGGATTCGAACCCGTAATTTCCACATTGAAAGTGTGGTGACTTAACCCTTGGTCCACCGGAGCAGGTCATCGGGAATCCTGACTTATGATCAGTAAACCTATCATCCCGACTATGTGTCTCAGAAGCCTTCTTCAAATTACTCCCACTAAATCGTGACACACCCAACGATTGCAACGTTACAACGGTCGAACCTTGCGAAAGATCGGAGCTCACTTAACCCCCGTAGCTCCCGAAGCGGATAGTTTTTATGCGACAACCATCTGAAACGCACGCCCGACGTGTTGAAGACACGTGACGATGTAGCGGGTACGGGACTCGAACCCGTGTTTCCAGCTTGAGAGGCTGGTGTCCTAGACCAACTAGACGGACCCGCCATATGACCAGGAGACAGGATTTGAACCTGTATGGTTTGCACAACGGGCATGTGCGGTGCCCTAACCACTCTCACCGAGCGCGTCTCCATTCCGCCACTCCTGGTAGTGTGCGACGATTTAGCTCGTCGCCAGCTCGCTAAGGTAGCCTAAGCTTAGGCGGCCATCGCAAAAACAAAATCGTTGCCGTTTATAGGCATCACAAACATCTCTTGCTATTGTACTAACATGCAATCTAAACCAAACGGACCCATGATATTGAGTACCCCTGACAGGACTCGAACCTGCAATTATGTTTATAGGCGGCACATAAAACGCGCTTCCCTACTAACGCTCCTGCGACTTTCGGTGCATCCGCAAACTTACAGAGCCATATTTCAGATCACTGAATTACCGCCACGTCACTCGTTTTAACGCGACCTGTCCGTTTTGGTCAACAGGGGCATGAGTGGATCCGGAGGGAGTCGAACCCTCGTCTTGACACGGTTTCCTTTAACCGTCAACAATGTTTGCTTGTGGGGCGTTATGGATTCGAACCATAGTAACAGCCACGTCAAGGCTGCATCCTAAACCGCTAAATGAACTCCCCAATAATCATCTACACATGCTCGATAGTGCACATACCGATACATCCTACCCAACCTGAAAACGCTTGGCGCTTTCTTCCTCGATGACTGTGGACCGTATCGGACTCGAACCGCATTCAGACATTGCGAACGTCTAGTGTTAGCCAATTACACTATACAGCCCATATAATGGAACCGTGCAGTTTTACCATTAAACTAACCACCGTTTTACCGGTGGTACCGGGGTCGAACCGATATTGCACTTCAACCATATGTGCGCCCGCTGGGACTCGAACCCAGAACCCCCACATTAAAAGTGTGGTGCGCTAACCAATTGTGCCACGAGCGCCTAATCTTTAATATACCAAGAAATAGGTCTTCCACTGCCACGATTAGCGCCTCTATATGTAGAAGTTAAAGAATGGCAATTTGGACAAAGCAATCGAAGATTATCTTCTTTATTATTTGTATAATCACCATCTATGTGATCTATTTCCAACGGTATTGTATGTGTATAAGGATTTTCTTTTCCCCAACCACATAAACAACATTTATTTGAATACTTACTAAATATATACCTTCTAATATAACCAGATACCACTCCTAATGAACCTTTTGCTCCTGATTCAATTCCTTTCTGCCAATCCTCTATATATTTTTTATAAGTGTATTCTTGTTGACATTTATTCGAACAATACTTATGAAACCAATGATGCTCACCTTTCTTATTATTGGTAAGTTCTTTACCGCAAAATAAGCAATAATACTTTTTACCTTTACCTTTATTATAAGGCGTTTTTCCAGCATTTTTATTACGTATAGGTAATTCTATTCCAAGATTTTTACAAACTCTTTTAATATTATTACCACAGCATCCATATATCTTGCCTATCTTTTCATAACTAAGATGCTCAACATTAATTAACTCTTCTAAAGTATCTTTTTCTAAAGTCCAATCTCTCATAAAATGATTTTTATTTGAATTATTTATTCAAAAATAAGTTTGAACTTTTTAAAAATTCAACTTTATAGCGGAGGCTGAGGGATTCGAACCCCCGGACCCCTTTCGGGGCCGTCGGTTTTCAAGACCGGTGCAATAAACCAACTCTGCCAAGCCTCCAAAATAAGTGAGAGAAAAGCGGAATGACTTTAAATACTGTTCCTTACCGGAATCGAACCGGTTGCCTGTGGCTTGAAATGCTACTGCTCTATCCAAATGAGCTAAAAGAATGTCGAAGTAAGTCGTTCCTTGACTGCTCGCTTGTGGATCGTACGGATTCGAACCGCTCGGCATCCCGCTTATACACTCTAAGACGGGGGTAGATCTACTCCCAACTGAGCTACGACCCATGAAAAAATGAAAGTGAACCACAAATTCCTGTCATCCGACTGGTGCCAGTTTTACCTGACTTGTACCCTAACCTTGTGACCGTGTTTTTCTAACGGGTGGTCCAACTCATAGATTGTTTCGCCCTCTATAAGTTCTTTACTTTCATTGCGGGGGAGGTGGGATTCGAACCCACGACCCACGGATTAACAGTCCGTTGCGCTACCGCTACGCTACTCCCCCAGTTGGGTATCGTTCTGAGTAGATACCCCCGGTACTCCCCTGTTACTTGAGTGTTGAACAGAGAAAAACACCGAAGATTGCTGACGCCGTCACTTCGCGACTCGATCGGTAGGACCCACCGATTGGAGTACCATGGATTTTTCAACTCAACAGTAAGGGCTTCGATAGCTATACAAAGTATCCTTTTTACGAACTCTTGAGTTTTAACTGTAAATTACTTTACAGTGAGCAGGTGACGGGGCTCGAACCCGCAAACCTTCTGCATGGCAAGCAGACGCGCTACCAATTGCGCCACACCTGCATGGGGTGCATTCAAGCCGTAACAGTGCACCGTCTGTTGCGGCTCTACTGAGCAGCTGAAGGGAATCGAACCCTCATATCCAGCTTGGAAGGCTGGCATTCTAACCGTTTAACTACAGCTGCATATAAGTAAGAGAATATCTGCGTGAGATAATTTTTGGTTGTATCTACAGGAATTGAACCTGTTCCCTTTTGTACCCGAAACAAATGCTCTACCAAATGAGCTAAAATACGAAGTATCTCAACATCATGACTACTTACTTGCGGACCGTACGGGACTCGAACCCGCAACACCGGAGTGACAGTCCGGCATCTTAGCCAGTTATAACGAACGGTCCATAAAAAATGGAAGAAAGGTGAAGTGAGGGTAACATTTAATTTTTGCCGGACTCGAACCGGCTACATTCTGATTAATAGTCGGACGCTCTACCAAATGAGCTAAAAAATCGATGAAACTCACCTCTTGACTATCCATTTAGTGCCATCGGTGGAATCGAACCACCATACTCGTGTCTATTCCTTACCGCTTATCCGCGGTTGCGATAAGTTTCAATCACTGAGACCCTGTTGTACGGCAGGGGACAGTTGCCAATATACTGTCATAAACCGGCATATAACATGAGAAATTATAGATAACATAATACGGTCAAATTAATCCCAATTGATTGCGAAGTAGGTCATCTATTGACTGCATGTTGTAGCGGGAGCGGGACTCGAACCCGCGAGGCTAAAGCAGCGGCTTATGAGACCGCCCAGATACCAACTTCTGACATCCCGCTATGTTCATTAAATTCGACGCAAAGGTAAGGAATTTACCGTTACCGTTAGGCGCCGGGAAAAAAATTTGCCGCACCGACAGGAGTCGAACCTGCTATTACCTCCCTGTCGTGGAGGCGTGATTCGGGTCAAGTGTCAAAACTCAGGTCAGTCAATCGATACTATTCCTTCCTTCTAAACCCACTATTTTAACAATGGTCGCTTCAAACCACCCGACCGGCAAACGTAACCCGCTTCAAGCAGGCGTCCGTTCGTCAACAGACCGTCGTCCGTAGGCAATAATCAGTTTACCCCATTGTACCCTCATGGATCCGTTTCACTCCGATGCTAGTTTTGCTTGAGCACACTATCGGATTCGAACCAATGCCACATGATTACGAAACATGGATACTACCACTATACTAAGCGTGCTTGTCATTTCTCCGGCTTACCTCGTCTCAGTTTCCCAAGTCAAGGTTCTGCAACCATTTCCCTCAATATCGTTCCCATGGCATTTATCAAGGTTATAGGTTAACTTCGAGATCACACTTGCAGATTAACTTTCTTAATGCGCATAGACTGTTAAAAAGGTGTGAGGCGTACGAAAGCCCACGATAGGATTACCCGGAGAAGGACTCCTACGAAGAAATGTGGTGCCCAGGAAGGGAATCGAACCCCTGACCCTCTGGATGTAAGCCAGATGCGCTAACCAGCTACGCTACCTGGGCATCTTTGTCTTGTAGTCCCACCGGGAATCGAACCCAGATCTAGAGTTTAGGAAACTCCTATTCTTTCCGTTGAACTACAGGACCAATATAAAAAATAAACTTACAACATGTCAAAGACCGTATCATCAACCCCTCATTCATTCAACATTTCAAATATATAATCTTTTCCGGAATCGAAAAAACGTTTTGAAAATTAAATGTTTTCTGGCGATTGTAATATATTTATTATGACAAGTGCTCATTTTTGCTTAAAAATGAGCACTTTTTTCAAAAAAATTTACGACAAATATTTACTTAGTAAGTACCAGGGAAATATTCCCATACTTTCAGCGCATTGTTTGCTTTTATATTTTTCTTAAGAAGTCTCACTGTTCCATTTATATCTGGAGCAACTTCTGTTTCTCCGCCTATATATAAAGAAGGTAGAATAAACATATTTTCTTTTTGGAAAAGCGTAAATGAATCTTTTGAACGACTCAATCTTTTCATTGAAACGGCATACGGCTTAATGATGCCCATATCAAGTTCTGACTTATTATATCCCCATACTACAAGTGTATCTTGTTCACTAAATGGGGAAAAGGGGCCTTTATTGGAAATAGAAAAGGAAATACTGTCTACTTTACACAATATACTAAAAATAGGTAATACTGTGTTTTCAAACTTTGGCATAGTTAAAGATGTTGCAGCATTATCTTTTTCTATAAATCCAAGCAACTCTCCAGGATCTGCTAAATTTGGAGTAAGGAAAATTCTTGCTTCTGGATATTTGTTCACTACTCGAAGATAGTGATTTGTTGTCTGTGACAACTTATATCCACTAATTAGTTTTTCATCTGTGATGTTTTTGCTTCTGGCGTCTTTTTCATAAGATGCCCAATACTCTTCCAAAGAAAACATGATTGCTATATACTTTAATTAAACAATAAACGGATAATAACCGTCATAATTATTATCCGTCTTTATTCATTAGGATTGAGAATCCAGAGGAATTTCTTCTTGCTCATCGGAGCTTTGCTCATCCTCGATATTGGAAATTCCCTTATCGAGGTCGCTCTGCTCTTTGTTCAAGAACGCGAAGCTCTTCAGTTTCCAGGCGCGAGGCACTCCGTCCTCCACCTTAATGACGATACCCTCATGCGGGACATTGTTATTGCAATCAGGCGACTGCATCTCCATGAAGAAGTTCTTGTCGTTCGCCATTCTTTCCATGAACTCTGTCGACCAATTCTCGGACTCAGTGTCAAGGTCAGGATAAAGGTCCTTGGCGTAACCATAGTAAAGTTCCCTTACCGGCGTAAGTCCTTTCTTGGCGCACCATTGCTGGACTTCCTTAGCGGAGAACTCGTGCGCTATACCGTCTTCGTTTGTCATCGTAATACGGTATACGACTATCTTATAGTTTACGCCGCATACATAGTCGCCTTCCTTCATGTCCGCTTCATCGAAGTTCTTCACTTGCGGCGGTACGCATCCGTAATCGTAATCCTTCTGGATATAGGAACCGTTCGGCAGATAGCCCACGATTTCCGCGTATATGGTCATTCCTTTGACCATAAACGGCTGCAGATAGTCGTCGGCGTATTTCCATACGTCGAAACCGTAAAAGCCTCCTGCATGCCTCTGTTTGCCTTTATAAAGGAATCTGTTCTTGATTACGGAACGGGATGAATACAGGTGCGCGTAGTCATTGAACAGGTCCTTACGTTTGGCAATCCACAATGCCAGGCGCTCTCTCCAGTTAAGGTACCTGCGGCACTTTACGTAAGCGGAAATATGGGAAGTGCCATGCCACTTAGACGTAATAGAGATCAGGTCATTCGGTGCGATGACATTCGGATTCTTACGCAGAAGCACAGTATCATAATGAAACCTGAACTGGTTCTCTATTACGACATCAAGCTTGGCAATTCTCCTGTTACGCTTTCTTGCTCTCCTGTCGCCCGGGTTACCAACATTCTGCCTTTGATTATTGTTACGGATAACGTACTTACGGTTAATCCAGAAGGCCTTTCCGCCATGCTCGGCCTGGTCGAACTCCAGTCCGTCAGGACAGTCTTTCTCATCCAAAGCTACATTAACAGAAGACAGGATAAACGCCTGCAATGTAGCGAACGGGAGTAAGAAGCCTTCCGATACCTGTTTCTGCAGGCATATCGCCTTTACTCTGCCGTTATCCTCGAAGAAACCGGTCTTTTCGAAATTGGCGTTAAGCTCAGCATGCCTGTACAAGTTGGCGAATGAAAGCAATGCCGGGTTAATCATCGAATTAGTAGGGAAATAGACATATTTTCCCGGCTGTTCGTCTATGCCTACCAGTATGTCATATCCCTGAACGTGGGCTACCTTAAGCCTCTCAACCTTCGGGTTGATATGGCTGCTGAAGTCCTTGATGTCTACTATCTGCGCAAGATAATTGACGTTAGCGTTTTTAGATTTTGTAAGGTTCATGTCAAGTATATCTTTCTAAATCTTTCAGCAGACCCTCCAGATGTCCGTGCTCTACCGTACGTTGCGGACGCAAAGACAGCAAATCGTCACCGGGATTAAGCGAGGAGTCTGTAAATGGATTGTATCTTTGTTTATCTACTATATTATAAGGAACTATTTTCAAGTGATCGACATCCGGCATGACCGCCATTCCGTCGACACACTTGTCGCGGAAGCAAACCGGATGCTTTTCCCAATAATAGGAATCGCCTATTTTCTTTCCGTTCTGCATAATGAAGTCAACTACTAATTTGTAGCTGTCTTCAAGCATCTTGTCTTTTCGTTTCATTTCACTCCGAATCCTATTCGTTTCTGCACCTGCTGGTCATTACCGTTCTCGACTTCATAATTATATATGTCGGCAAGGGTCATGTCACCGCAGTCATGTACGTCAAATCCGCGTTCTTTCAATAAGGCTTCTGCCTTTTGCTCGTGAAGCTTCTTGAACTCATATTTTCCAAAGCAACGTCCTTTACGAAGAAGCGCCGGATCCACTTTACTGATATCGGTATTGAACGTACAGATAAACTTACCGTTGAAAATATCCGACATAAGGCCGTCCGCCATATTGAGGATTGCCGCTACAGCATTGGTAAAACCGGTAATCTGACGATCCATCACCACGCCCTCGCAGTCTTCGAGAATGAATATCGAATCCTTATGATTCATCAAAAACGATATGAACTCCGATGATGAAATACGGGCACCCATTACATTGTTGATAAGGATATAGTTTCCGGGTACCGTAGTTATCAAATGCCTGATAAAGGTAGTCTTGCCTGTTCCCGGAGGTCCGTTCAAAATAACGATACCGGACTTGCGGTTATCCTTATCGAGGAACTTCTCAATATTCTTGCAGACCGGCTTGAAATCATCATTATATTGCTTGTCGATATCGATGTCCATCTTATTGATACGTGACTCGATAGTATAGAAACCATCGCCGTCATTGCATACGAGCGAAATCTTACCGCGCTTTGTCTCCACATCCTTAACAGGACGTTTAGGCAAATCCTTTGTGATACGCTTGACTTCTGCATCGCAATCAAATCCCGGCTGGTGATACATTATTACGCCGTCTTCACCGATACGCAAAATATACTTCTGACCTATATTAATTACGGTTATACAAGGTCTATAATGCTGTCCAAGCAACCAGTATTCATACACATAATCATCATCCTCATCATCTTCATCCTCTACACATGAAGTCGGTTCTAACGGCATCTTTACTTTCGTTATACCGACTATAACATCGTCTTCTTTTGGAAAAAGATCCTTGAACTTGTCATAGTTAATATCTTCTATAAGAAGAGTATTTTCTCTGTCAAATCCAAGGCCAAACTGTGAAGGATAAAGACTAAAGAGCTCTATATACAACTTATAGTTGTTTACAGAATTATCGCAATATCCCGCGAGTAATCTGTCTTTAATCTTTTCATCCATAAAATAAAAACTAAAAAATTTCCCTTTTAAATATACAAAAAATTTTTCGTTAGAAAAAATTTACAATTCATTGTTCATTTTCAACAGTATTTCATACAGGTCAGGAAGGTTATATTGCAGCCAACGTGACATTTCCTCGGGATTATAAATCTCCTGCCCGAACAGTCTCTTCCTTCTGTCATCACTGTAATCCTTGAGAATCTCTTCTGCGAATGCGTCCAATGTATCAGAGTATTCAAGGAACCCCGAATCGTCAGTTACTATGAACCGCTTATACTGCGCCGCTATTTTCTCCGACAGTTTCGGAGGTACTTTGTAATCTCCCTTCATCTTTGTACTTAGGACATCCTTTTATTTCAATCGACTTATTGTCTTTACATGCAAGCATCGCTCCATCTCCGATAGAAAACTGATACTCGCAACGTTCATACTGCCTTGGACATATTACTATCGGACTACCGAAAAAGTCTTCAACAAAGCAACCATCCATATTATTCTTTTTTAGTGTGTATGCTTACTTTAGGAAGGTTTACGTAAGGTTCTTTTACTACAGGTTTCACTCCCTTTATTTCCCTGATAAGCCACACAATCGGTATGAAAGGTGTCATGCAGATTGCGAGCAGCAGATTGAGAACAAACTGTATCAGCGCCAATATGATTTCAACTACTATCATAATAAATAATTAGGTTTTGTTTAGTACGCAACTATAGATATCAGGCTTGACATTATCGATATATGCTTCATGTTCTGCATCTGGCATAAGATACTGCACGCATTATACAAAGCTGTAAGGCTTATGTCACTGCCTAATATAAGCAAGTATCATATATCATCCTGCTTCTATATAGCGTTATGATACAAAAACTAATTGGATACATACCGTCTATTCTAAGTATTAGTGGATAGGCGAATATGTATCCAATCTTTTTATAGCGTTACTGAAAGCGGCGCGTAAGTAGGAACATATCTTTCATCCTTTATCGACACGTTCGCCACTTTCATTCCATAGCATGCAAACTTATCGTCAGTGAACTCTGAGAGTTCGTGATTACCCGAATGTATATGCCCGCATAGCCACAATTTTATATGCCTACGCATTACAACATCTGTAAGCTCATCCGATCCAAGTTCCTGTCCGTATGTGTATTGCATCACTCTTCCCGTGTCAAATATATGTCTGCCAGGGGTATGCGTAAGCAATACGTCGCAATCCGGAATCTTTTCAAACGCTTCTGACAAACCTTTTGAATCTTTATAAAAAGCCCAATTGGGCAGAAACGGAAACCACGGTGTTCCATAGAACTTTACTTCTTTCACTTCGTCATCTGAAATATCCTTATAGATATACTCAGAATCATGCAGAAACACCATCTTGTCCGGCCATCCTAAATTCTCGGATATTGTCGCCGGACTGGCTTTCTTAAGCACCCGCTCGAGATACCTGTCATGGTTACCCGCTATGAAGATAACCTTTTCGCATGGCATGCTTTTGCACCAATCGCAGAAATCCTCTTTGAACCAGCACTCACTGGATTCATAGTCGGACTGTATGTCAAGCGGCACCAAATCTCCGCATATGCACAAGACGTCGAAATAATCATTGGACAGCTTTGAATATGGCGGGAGATAGCCGTGTATGTCAGAAATTCCTATAAGTTTCATTAGTCGCAATAAATTTGTCTCGTTAGTAACAAACCGATTTTCGTATCATATACCTCATACTGCTGAGCGGGTCTTTCATATCCGAAACCGTTACTCAAAGCGAATGAGTTATAACCGATGATACTACCGTTTACCATGGCGTTCGGGATGGACACGCATGAATGGAAGTGACCTAGGTAAATCTTATCCTGGTGGAAAATCTTGTCCCATTTCATGCAAAGCCTGTTCAATGCCGGGTAGATACCGCATACGGTGCCGGAACCGTTCGATCTGATTTGGAAACCGTGAATGAACAGGAACCTTCTGTTATCCTGAGTGTCGACAACGGCCATTTCGGATTCAGGCAAATTGAATGTAATAGGCAAACCTGCGATTTCGCATTCTCTCTTGATATTCTGGTACATCAGCCATTCATATGACATCTTGTAACCGTTCGCATGCTGGATTTTCTTCGTCACTCTAGAATGGTTGCCTACGATACCGATGAAGTAAATATCTTCAACATTGCTCTTTTCACAGATAAACTTCAAGCCGTTGAAAATCAAGCCTTGCGCCAATTGAGTGGCCTCCAAAGGAGTAAGTCCGTTTGTCTGGGCGAGCTCTTCATGGATATATCCGCTGATAGTGTCTCCGAGACTTGCGAAAATCAAGTGCGATACTTCGTCTTTGTTCAAGCAATGCACCAGGTTCGAGAAGTAATTTTGGATACGCTGTTTCGCTATGTCCGTATTGTATTCATTGAGGCTCATTACAGACTGCGGGTTTACTGTCTCTTCGATATGGGCGTCTGAGAACAACGCTACCGCGTATTTCTCTCCTTCGTCCTTTTCATCGAACTTGAACTCGTAACTTTCAAAAGGCAGCGCCTCGACTTCCTCTATCTGACTTTTCTGCCTGAGGTATTCCTGATACTCCTCTTCATCTTCTCTTTCCTCTTTCACCTTCACTATGATAGGCTGTTGTATCGTCCCGTCTGAATTTACTGAGTTGTCCGGTACATAAGCGCTGTCATTCGAGTTGTTAACCAGGAAATACTTGATGCCGTCTTTTTCAAAGTACCCCATATTATTAAAAGCCTTCGTGATACCGCCGGCCCATACATTGATCTTTCTTGATAATTCTGCTATACTTTTGTAGAGATTTCCTTTTTCGTCAACAACTGGATTACAAACATTCGGTTTAATCATTTTTCGTATCTGAAGTTATTTTTCTAAGCTTTTCTTCTATATCGTTCAATGCATTTGCATCGAGTTTCTGATGTTCGCCAAATACATCGTAGAATACTATGAAACTGCTTCCCTTGACATATATCTCATATATGACTATGTGACTATTGTCAGTATACTCATAAATGCCGGGCGCCAGTAACGGTCCGCCGTCCGGATCCACGTAATTAAGAATCTCGACATTATCGCTGCCTTTGACTCTTTCCTTTGTCGACATTCTGCAGTATACGCTTAGCGGCTTTAAGACACCGCACTCGCCGTCGATTCTGCGGATTATCGCGCTTGGCTTACCGTATCTTCCCATTAGCACAATATCAAAAGGATCTAATTGATGTGTCTGCTCCCAGTCATTAAATAACAACTTTAGCATAGCCCCATCCATTTCCTTTACTTTTTTAGCATTCTTTTCTATCATGATTTATTTACATAAAATATTTACAACATAAATAATATCATGGAAATACGAAAAATATTACCGAATCGCGATTTTTTTATCGCTTAGTTATGAGTTTTTCCGTTATGATTGTCTGGAATACCTTGGTGACAAATCCCTCGTCCACCCTTTCCGGAAGTCTTGACCTCTGATACTCTTGCTCTATCAAAGCCGTAAGTTTCGTGGCATACTCCATAAGGCCTTCATAAGTATGTTCACCGTTGCGTATACTCATCAGGAAATCCCGGTAATGCCCCCTGCATTTGAGATTCGCCGTACCATATACAAGCAAGTCATGCGACAAATTAAGCAGGCGTATGCAATGCATCATGTTCTTCTTGTCATACTCGGTTCCCTTATCGTCGTTATAATTCTCGTAACGCAGCGGATTCCTGTTCTTCAGCCACTCCTGATAATCATGGTAGTCACGGCAGTGCTTTGAAAATTCCTCCTGGTTGTAATGCATCTGGCAAACCGGTTTCTCGCCTTTCGGGATAGATGAAAGGCGTATGTTTTCGCTGCCTTCTTTTACTATGCCGTTATATTGATCTGGCTTATCCGGGTTATAAAATATGGCGTACATATTATGCATGTTAGGTATACGCGATGCTCCGCATTTCTCGATAGGTATATTCCTTACCTGAAGGAATTCCCACAAATCTTCCTTGCCGTAACCCACTGCGTCAAATGTATAGCAGAACTCCAGTATAGATTTACGATACTCTACCGGATTCACTATCTTCTTGTTCAATCCGCGCGCCTTCTTAATCTGGGACATCGCGTATTTCGTGAACGTCTCATAGATTCCCTTTGAGAAAAACTTAGTCGCGTTGTCAAGCACAAGTTCCTTGAACAAAGGATCCACATACAGAATATTATCTTCTGGTATGAGCAAAGCCTCTATTATGGCAGGATTCGACTTAACCAGCAAGTTGAAAAACTTACGAGTGGTATACCATACCATGTCCCCCTTCTCATCCTTTATCTGCTCCGGATATGGTTCCAATGCGAAGAACCAGTCATCCGGCTCAATGAATACGCCGGCCGTATCTATGTCGGACTGCCCGTCCGGACGCTGGAGGTTATATACGTAAGAGCCGCGCTGATAGTCATACAGCAGCAGGCCTTCGTTTCTTACTCTTTCAAATGAATACTCTTTCATGATACAATACCCAAATATTTCTTATCCACAAATTTTGTAAGCCACACCCCGTTATTGGAAATATAAAACTTTACGCCATCATCATACATTCTCCTGGCGTCTACCGATAATATAACAGGCTTACCATGACGCTGCCCCACATTCAAAGCCGTTTCTTTGTCATATGATAAATGCACATAAAGTCTCGACTGCGGTTTCAATCCTTCCTTAAATATATTGTCTAAAAAGCGGTCCGCGGTACCGTGAAATAATCTATCTGGCGGTCTTACTTCTTTTAACTCCACATCCACCGGTATAGAATGACCTTGCCTTGCTCTTATCTTCGTCTTGTCTTCGTTATACTCATAACGCGCCTTGTTGTTTGTATTCACAATCTCTTCTATGAGTTCCCTTGTGAATCCTTTCATGCTCGCAAGATTATCTATCGACATCCATCCGTGACTGTCAATCAATCCCTGCTCGAATTCTTCTTTTCCATGCCGCAGGATGAATGACAAATATTTTCCTTTTGAATTTAACTCTTCTTGTGTCGTCATAACTTTGTAATAAAAAATAAGGGCCTCCTGGAAAGGAAGCCCTTGAAAATTTTAGACCGTCGCTGACTAAATGATATGGTCAGCTTTGTTTCTCAATATATTTTCAACTTTAATTCGTTCTCCGACGGTATTGCAGTTGTTTGCCTCCATCCAGTAATCGATAACGGCATCCAACGGAACCTGACTCAAAAAAGAGCGAATCAACGACTCTGCTTCTTCCTGTGAGATTTTACCTCTGCTTTGCGCGGTATGGTTACCGATACCGTAACCGAGAAGTCCGCACAGCATATCTTCTACTAATCTGTTCATTTTACCCGCAAATAATTGAGATGACACTGATGATGAAAACAATGATACCGATGATGGCAATCAACGCCCAGAATCCACCGGCGATGATACCTGCGAACAAGGCCACGATACCGGCCCAAATGAATTCGCACAACGCGACGATAAACGCCCAGAACAAAATCAGAATCCCCCAACCGACAGGCGAGCACAAGCAAATCAGGGTGAAGATTAATAATGCTAACAATACTTTTTTCATTTCCGTTTGATTTTGATGTTTACATTTTAAATATACGCACATTATTTATAATGGAAAAACATTTCTCCAAAAAATCTCATAATCGTTTATTAACAAATAAATAAGTTAAGTAAATCGATATGTTTCAATATGTTTAAACCATTGGATAAAGGACCGCACTATTACGCTTATCACTGCCAGGATGAATACCTCAACCTTGGCTTCGACTACCATGGCAATATCCTTAAGAAAACAGTTTCCAAGGTGATATTCCAGAACAAGAAGAACAGGCTGCTGCTGAAAAAAGCGGACGATATGCTTGACTATCTTGTGGATGCAGTCAAACAGATAAAGCTTCAATACATGATTTCACACAACAAAAATGACATCAACTTAAACTAATATGTTCTCATATACAAACTTAGCGCTGTTTACGAAGAAAGGAAATCTGCTCCCTCTTAATATCAAGAGCGGCATTATCATAACCATTCATGATGATTTCGGAGGGGACGCTGTTTTCTATCCTATTATAGCGGCTTCTGCAGACGGAGAAGGCGCGTATATACAGGGGTATAAGAAAATACAAGGCGGAAGATTTCTTGGCAGTAACGTTGAATATACCGTTCAAAACGAGGAAAAGGTGGGCGTACGTCAAGTAGCTATACATATTGGTAAGGCTCTCGAATACAGGATGTGTCATGTGGTATATGACACGGTATCCGTTGGTAATAATATGGATACGGTGTACACCATCACGGATTTGAAAGACTATAGCAGCGATTATTACAAGATTATAGACGACTCCCTTTTGTCATTCCCCTCAATAATGCTTTCACAGAAGCTGATATTCGATAAGGTTTCTACCGAACTGTACGAAACCGAATTCTTATATGTGTTGGCAGAAGTTACGGATGAAAACGGTGTCACCAGTTATGTAAAAGTCAGCGAACTCGCAGACGAAGACCTGGAGGTCAGGGAATGGGCGGAAAGGTATAAGCTCCTGTTCTTTATCGATTGCCGTGAGCAGGAAGACTTCCGTATATTCACTGTCACAGGGGACGAAGCTATATGGTCAGACCGTGCCGAGCTGGATCTTATCGGAAATACGGTGGTCATAAACGGCGAAACCGAGGCGGATTATCCCATGGGTTGGTCGGGCGAAAACGACGCGGCATACCGCGCCCCGCGTATCGATCTCGGATTTTCCGGTAAGGAGGAAGGTACATACAGGCAGGCTTTGCATATCTGTCTGCTCGACACAAACGTCCTCGATGAAAACAATGTACCGAATATCATACCTATCGGAGAAATAGAGCTTGTCGGCGAAACCGAAGGAGAGGATGAGCGCTACCGCACCTTGTTCACCAATTTCGGCATACCGGACCCGAAAGATTTCGACCATGTATATAAGGAATCATATACGGAAGACGATAAGCCGGATTTCATGTCAATCAACAAGCATTCAAAGGAGATGTTCCTTGAATATGACAAAATCTTCCCGTATATCGGTACATACAGGGCGCTTATAAACGCGGTGCACCTGCTCGGCTATGACGACATATTTTTCAAGGAATGGTATAAGGTGCTTGATGTTTCAGACGAAATTCCTCGCGGATATGTGGCATATAATATGTCGTATAAGAACAGCGGACATAATGCGACACTTGCGTCTTTGCCGCTTGAGAAAAGAATACATCTCCGTAAAAAGAATTGGCTTTCAATGCTTTATTCTCTTAATAGAGAATTGTATTGCGCTCCGGATGAGTATGATTTCCCGTATGTGGAGGAACTGTATGAATACCGTACGGAAGAGTCCCTTATGAAACTCATCGCTCTCAGGGAATGGCTTGAGAAATACGTGATGGCGCTGAACTGCCGTATCATCGATATCGGCGGCGAAGGCGTATATTTCGAACGTTACGGACTGCATACCTACGGAGGAGTGCAGATGAACCTCGAGCATGCGGCCAATCTTAACTTGCTTCCGTATATAGCCGACGCGTCTTTGTCCGATACGAGGGTGCTTCAGGACAGCTCCGCTTTCATAACGGTGAAAGCCGCGGCGAAAATAGAGGAAAGAAGGTTCTCCGATTTCGAAAGCATGACGTTTTCAGATTTCTGCGAAGGCGTTATAGACGCGAGCGGCGTATATCATGCGTATGACGGAAGCACAGAGGAAGGAAGATACGTCGGCACGATACTTGCTGGATTCTGCGACAGAATAAGCGCCAAGCTTAACGCCGTTTCTACCGTCGACACGTTCATCATCGGTGAAGACGGATACATAAGCGACGACAGTCCGCGCCTCATCATATCGAACAACGAGATTTCCTTCATACCGGAAGACATCGTCACAAAGGAAAAGAACACCGCCTTCAAGCGCATGCCTGTCATATCGCTTGAACGTGCGGTATTGCGCTCTTTCACAGACACATGGGAGAAGCCTGTGCGTTATGTGGTATATCCGGAGAACGATCCTTCCACCGGAGTGTCATACTATATAGAAAACAGGATAAGCAGGGAGAAGGTAGAATCTGTTGATTACGTGTACCTTATACCTCCTACATATAAAGACGGTGAAGACTCGGTGAATATTATCCCGAGAAACAGTGTGGTAGCTGATGCGTCCGCCGTGCATGCCAAGAAGAAGCATTATCATTTTACATCGGATTTTGATGATCCATTGACTCACTTTGTATCTCCTGACAATTCAGTGGTCAAGGAATACACTTCAGACGACACTACATACGGATTCAGGATTTCCGCGAACAATGCATATGAGATCCCGCTTATCTCCATTCAGGGATACAGTGTCAAGCGTCCTGTACAGTTCGACCTTCCGGTAGATTCCGAGTTTTACCTTGACATTATTAAGGGTAAACTTATATTCGACGACTTCGAAAGAGGCAGAAGAATTTATGTGATATTCGATATGTCCGAGGCGGGTGAAAGAACCATAACGGTGAAGTTCTCTTATTTCACCAATGAGTTTGAACTGTGCAAATATTATGACGCTTCTGGAAACAGTTTCGAGCATTTCAATGACGGATCTATATACAGTGATTTCATAGAGTTTTACGATGAGGACTCTCTCAACGCCATAGTCTATGACTTGTACAAAGGCATTAAAGTGTATAATTCTGGTGACTTCAAAGTTAATCTTGCCGTACGTGACGTATATGGCGAAGTATATTCTGTGGATGCGCCGAACAAAGCAAAGGTCATTACAGAGCAGCCTTTGATAACCGCTTATACGAACGAGTCCGAGTCTAACAATGAATATAACAGGCAGGGTAAAGACGTTTCTGTCGATGACGTTACCGCTTTGTATGACAAGTTCTGCTATTTCGGATACAAGGTAAAATACCCTGTACTGCAGGCTTCTTCATCAGATGGTGCCAATACGATTGACTACCCTAATTACCCGTACAGCAATGACACGCCAAAATCCGGTATGCTTACGCATTACGGTAACTTCAATGACAAGTTCAAAGTCGTCGCTTATGACAAGTTCATAACGCACGAGGATCGCCTTGACTGGAACTACTACCTTATACTTAACAGGCAGAACAGGTACAGGGGTTCAAGGATAACTGAAAAGAACGATGTCGGCGCCATAAGGGAAATCTATTCAGGCGATGTTACCGCGGGTGCTCCGCATATGGCGAGAATCTGTAAAGATTTGTTCCTCGATGCGGTCAGCAAAGGCAGTGAGAACTTCGACGTTACTGTTATGTTCTACAATGAAGTCGGAGCATTCCCGGTGATACAGCTGCCCGGACAGATGATTAATGCGAAAGCGTTGGATAACCTGCATGCGAAGAGCATCCATCAGATTGGTTATCAGGATCCGTGGGGATACTATGACGATGAGTATCATTTACTGCTTTCCCACGATATTACCGATTGCTATGTGTATACGCCTACTGACGATATGGGACGTATCACTACGATTTCCGACGGTCATGGCAACTATTACGCCGCATTGTCGTTCATGCAAGACGGAATAGAGTGGCTTGTCAAGACGTTGTTCAGCGAGGGCTACGGCTCCTTGTGGGAGTATGACTATATACCGGTAGCCATTTCGGAAGAGAATATCATGAGCAAGAGATACGCCTATGACATTATAGACGATCCCAACTTGATTGACGCTTCCGAAGGATATTACCTTATGCCTTCTTACCATTTGCCGCTGGCCGACGGTATCGAATGGAACCCGAGAAAATATGAGGACCTGTCGAATGACGGCTTGCTGTCAGGCTGGCTTACCTATAAAGGTAATCCTATATTGTCGCATGACTTCATCGACCATGACACCCAGCAGACATACAATGCTGTAAACTACAAGATAGTGGCGCGTATGACTCCCGACGACAGCTCGGTGGATCCTTCATACATAATATACCGTGTACCTTCGTTCGACGCAAGCTGCCCTGACAGCAGCGGGGTGTTCAGCCCGTACTACGCGATCAAGCCGAAGACCATCATGGACATGATACCGGATTTGATTGAGGATCCTAACATTTCCATGTATGTGTATCCTTACTGGCAGAATGAAGTGCGTATCGTAGGAGTGTCGGAAAACAGGGTGTTCGTGCAGTTTGAGAACGCCAAGTACAAATTCCCTCGCGCGTTCAAGAAAGGCGAAATGGTGAAGCTTATCTGGCAGACAGGCGACTCTTCGAACAATATATCGCAGTCGTCCTATAAAGTAATCGGATATGACTTACTCGGATATGTTCTTATTCTCGAAGGTGAGATAAGCGGCTCGTACGCATCTAAGCCCGGTAAGAGATACGCCTATGCGGATATCATTATCCCGGAGGGAGAATACAACCCGTATGACGTTTTGTCAGACGAGTGGGAGCCGGATCCGAACGAAATAGAGGATGAGCCGTGGATTACAGGATACCTTGCCAAGAACGGCAACATAGACTTCACGTTTACCTATGTACCGGAAGAAAGCATATACGGACTCGGTGTACCTCACACCCATACGTTCAGGATTCCCGCCGGTAAATTCGCCGATCCACAGGGCACGAGAATCAGATACCGTGTATATTCGCATAACGATTCAAGCTGCCTGGACGGAACGTATGAGAACGGAATATTCAATCCGTGGTATGAAAGCGTCGAAGGAATGGAAGACGCCACACTTTACATATCATACGCGTACAATGCGTTCACCGATTATAAGATGCCGCTTGACGCCTGTGAGAAGACAGTGCAGAAAACTTCTTTACTGCATCCTGTTTCGAATGTGAACGACAAGCTGACGTATTACATAGACGATACCTTCAGAGCTGTGACACGCACGTTCGATACCGATAACGGCGTGCTTTACTGGATGAACGCCAGTGATAATACGCCTCTTATCTGCCTCGATAATGTATATGCGTACAACTGTCCTGTGACGACCTATGAGAAAACCCCTTATACGGCGTTTAAAATCGATTATAAGGGTCTTTCGGACGACGGTCGACAGACAATATTATGGAGGGTGTACAAATCGATAGACGCGACGAAACGAGACCTTCTTTTCGAATCGTGGAATAGGTCCCTGTTCCTTGACATCAGTGAGAGGGGAATATACGATATAGAGGTGACGGAATTCGACAAATACGGCAACAAAGCCGTCCATATGTACGAAGGCGCCTATCGCATTCTGCCGTCTGCCGAGGATTCTTCTGTAATCTATCACGTCAACGTTACCAGCGAATTGATTTCCGGCGACGGCGATTACGGATATGTCACAGGCGGAGGAAACGGAATCTACGAGGAGGGCGACTTGTGCATCCTTAAAGCGGTAGCAAATTACGGATATGTGTTCAAAGGATGGAGCATCGGTAACGTCATTATAGATACGAACGACAGCTTGATGTTTGTAGTGAGCAATAACTGCGACATAAAGGCGATGTTCGATTCTGAACTTTGCAAACTTACTGTAGGTTCTAACAATCCTGAAATGGGTTCGACGGCGGTAAGTCCCGACGGAATTCATACAGAAGGAGAAAGCTATGTCGAGTATATCTATGGTACGGAATGCACAGTGATAGCTACGCCGTATAACTACCAAGAATATCCGGATATCCAATACAGCTTCAAGAAATGGACAGACGGAGAAACAGTTCTTTCTGAAGATTCGGCGTATACTTTCACTATGACAAAGGATACAAGCGTTATCGCTGTATTCGAAGACAAGGAATTCCACACAGACGCATATTCCGATAACTTATCATATGGCACGGCAACCGTAAGCCGTAGCATATGCACGCCTGGTCAAGACTGCTCGTTTATAGCGGAACCCGTATCTGCGGACAACTATGAATTCGTGGGTTGGTTCAATAATGGCGCGCCCGTAACAGACAGCTCTATATATTATATCGAGCATGTTCTGAGAGACTACGAACTTACGGCCAAGTTTAAAATCCATGATGTAAGTCAAGGTACGCTTAAACTGAGATATGACAGGCAGGATGTTTCTACTGAGTATGCTTTGCTTATCAATAATCAAGAAATAGACTCATCTACGGTAAACTATGATACTGTACTTAATATCAATTGTGTACAGAGACCGGGATTAGATTCATATTCTTATACATTCGATGGATGGTACAAGGGAAGCACATTGCTTACTTCAAACCGTTCATATAACTACACGATAAGCATGCCGATGGAAACCGTAACCGCTAAGTTCATACGCTCCCGCTATTTGGTACAAGGAATGTTCGAAAATTCAGAGCACGGCTCTGATCCAGGATCGACGTTAGTTACCAGCGCAGGCACTGCAAATTTGAGCTTTACCTGCTATAAGCCGTATGAACTTGAAACTTATATAGTCGACGGCAGTTGCAATACAAGCTATACACAGCAGTTATTAACAAACGGGCATATTATGTATAATTTCACGATAAGCAATGTACGTTCAAATGTAATTATTACATTGAAGACTAAATTGCGTGAAGAGTATACTCCGTTTTACATCATACCGGATGCAGACGCAGTGATAACGGTCAATGAAGAAAATCCCGATAACTTGAATTTTGTCTGTATGCTGGCGAACGATGAAACGACAGAAACGATACTTAACCACAATACTTCAGTACTTGTTGACGCCGGCACGCCTTTGTATATATGGACCGAAACCGTAAGGGATCAGATATTACCGAGGATGACGCAGACGTTATTACAGCAGGGTTTGTTTATAGTAAATCAGAAAAATAATTCTAGCTTGCCTTGCACATTTACAGTCGGTGGCAATATTATGTCGCTGCTTATACCGAGACGAATCGGCAGCAGCCTGACAATGTACAGCACAAGCGTACTTGGAAGCAATAATACCGCCGCGTTCGCGCATTTGCTTGCATATCGCGGCGTTACAGATGCAAAGGACCTTATACTTCCCGCTAACACCGCAAACAGCTGCTATTACAGGGCGTTCTTTAGCACGCCTATCGTAACAGCGCCGCAGTTAAGGGCCGTAGATGCGGCAGCCGCCGCATACGCCGAAATGTTCGCAGACTGCAGTCAGCTAAGGAGTTTGTACACAATACAGTCTAGCTGGATTGCCGGACCTCCTACGCTAATAAATAAGCCGCCTTTGTGCAATACAGACTGGGTGAAGAATGTTCCCGCCGGTGGTACTTTCTATAAGACAGCGGTGCTGGATGTAAGTTACGGCGACAATTGGATACCTGCAAACTGGACGATAAAAGAAGTACTATAAAAGAAAAAGGGAGTCAAGTGACTCCCTTTTTCATTCAATAAAAATAATTAATCATTTATGAACAATATGAATTATTCTTCTGTCATAGTGGCATCCTCCTTAACTTCGGTTTCCGCACCGGCGTCTTCAACCGTCTGCTCCTCGTTAACTTCAAGGATAACGGTATAGAATCCCTGCGACATAAGGGCCCAACGGTCGTTAAGAACGTTACACTTTTCAACCTCTGCCTTGTAGAATTCAATATTGTCGCGCAAAGCGTCGTAAATCGGGATGAACTCGTCCCAGATTTCCGCCATATGATTGGCGCCTTCCAGACCGACGCCGCAATAGTTGCTCATCGCAATGAAGCAGAACTGCATCGGCGCATATTCCATTACCAGATCTTTCGGCTCTTTCTCACACTCTTCAATGAACTTGGTGATATATTCATGGAAGTTGAGCACACCTACGAACAAAGGCTGTGACGGAGTGCCGACCCAGATATTCGTCTCGTTATATGTTTTGAGGAAGTTGGCTACACGGAGAGCGTTTTCTTTGTCGGCGATAAAATAGTCTTTCTTCTCTTGCAAGGCCTTTACTCTTGCTTCGTATTCTTCCTTGGCATTCTTGATATCGTCTTCGGTAGGAACCTTATCAGGTTCGATTCTCATTTTACCGGCGTTGTTAAGGTTGAAGTCCCTAATGTATTTCGCTCTTTCCGCAGCGAACATCTCGGCTTCGTTTCTTGTTTCTTTTTTCTTTTTCACCATTTGCAAAGGTTTATTTTAAATAATATACTGATTATTTGCTTTTGATTGCTAAACAAGGCGTTTTAATTCACGCCAAAGCGGATATTTGCAGTCACAGTCGAACAAATAGTCCAGTTTACTGTCATAATCGGAGTTATCCGAATACGGCATTACCTTACCGGTGTACAGGAGAATTTTACGTCCTGATAGCTTCTGGTAAGGGAATCTGCTGTAGTCTTTATAATATACATTCCTGTATTTCTGCGGAAATATGCTCATATCGCCAGACATAAAGCTGTTATACCGCCGGCCAGCGCAAGGAACCCGAACAAGCTCAGCCAGAAAGCTTTGCTCATTGTCATTGAATATCCGGTATAGATGAACAGTATGCCGTATGAAAGACTCGGCTCTCCTGTCTCTTCATCCACGAAATTCTGCACTTGAAGCCTTAGATAATCTCCCCAGTTAAGTTCTTCACTCAAATAATCGATTATAGGCTGAAGCTTCATCATGAGCATCTTCTCATAATCATATCCGGCATTCATGAAATCATTGTCGGAGCAGTTAATCTGCGTATACAAGATATTGCCGAACTTATTGATATGAAGGTTGAACTTATTAAACTTGGAATCGCGCAACTTATACAAAGCATTCATATCACGCTTGAAGCGGAAGAAATTGCTTATATCGCGAAATCCTTGGAAAAACTTTGATTCGTACATAGACTGTCATTAATTTTCAGAGTCGGTATACATATTGTACAGATCGGCATATCTTTCCTGAATCGTGTCACGCAGCACGTCTTTGCCTTTACGCAGCCAGTTCTTTACCGATGAAACAGGCACGTTGTTATCTATAGCTATGTCCTCTATTTTCTTATTATTTATAAACCTTTCACGCATAACCATTTGCAAGTTATTCGGTAAAAAGTTTATACATTCGACCGAGGCGTCATATATCTCAGTGTATACTCTTTCTCTTTTATATACCTCGACGTTCTTACCCCTGGTCGTGAACACTATGTCCACTAGGTCGTCTGTTATAGTAATTACGTCGGCGTCTTCATCCGAAACTGTCGTTTCTTTGCCAAGTTCGGAATCGTAGATATTTTCATAATCCTCGCTGTAGCTGGAATTCTTCACTTTGTTTTTCTCCTGGAGATACTTTAGCGTATTGTTATACGCTATTTTATACATCCAGGTAGAGAAATTGGCTTTCTTCGGATCAAACTGATCACACTTGAAATATATGTTCTCAAGCGTCTTGCTAATGATATCTTCAACAGCGGTATTCTCTGGAATAATCTTATATACATAGGACCATAAACCCCAGTATATCCTAGCCACTAAGAAGTTAAAAGATTTCTCCGTGCGTTCCTTTATGAATGTCAAAGCCAGTTTCTGTATATTCCTCTCCGCCGATCTTCCTGCGCTTTGTATTATCTTCTTCATTTCTTAGCGGGCTGTTCTTGAACTTTCGCCGGTTTAGGAGTAACGTCTTCGAAATACTTAGGAAACAAATTCTTGTTATTGATTACGTCCATGATAGGAGCAACCGTGCCGAACGGCATCTTTCCGAGCATATTAATGTATTCCTGAAGAATAGCCGCAGGAAGCACATAGTTATAGTTAGCGAGAAAATCAAAATACTGCTTTGCATCAGCATAGGCGACATCTTGCATAATGATTTTCAAGTCATTAATGAATACAGGACTCACCTTATAATACGTCTCGTAACTGAGTGTCTCGACTTGCGGCATATCGGAAGTACCTACTACCGGAGCCGCTGCATTTTTATTAGTACTCATAGTGATTTGTTTTAAGGGTTTAACAAAGTACTACTGCTTAATACTTTAATACGTTCGCAAAATTCCTGAGGAAACATCGATCTTGACATCTGGAACAGACGCAAGAAGCACCCATCAAGTATAAAGGTAACGCACCAGTCATGCATATTACGCACGCCTCTTCCCACCCCCTGGAGGATAGAGATAGCAGTAGTGTTACTATACCATTGATTATCGTAATTCATTTTCGCGGATACAAACTTATCCGCAAGTGAAGGATAAGGCACCTTCATTATTATCTGGAATCGGCACAAGTCATCGTCGAACGAAAGTCCCTCTACCAGGCTCGGACCGACAAGCACCCGATTTTTTGACAATTTATACACTTCAAGACTGTCGTTTTTCGTAGCAGAATCCTCGTACAGCAGGATTCTTTTTTGATTATCGCCGCTCAACCCGTCTTTCAACGCCTTGGCGAAGGCGTAACTGCCGGTCTGTATAATGCCGCGGTAATCCTTGTACATAGTAAGTACATAGTCTATCATACTGATGATACGGGGCAAGGACTGCTCTTTCTTCTTGTATGACAGTTCGTACTCTTTCACGAAAAATATAGGGGAATTCGTATAGTCGAAAACGCTCGGCATTTTCAGATAGAATTTTTCACCCGGGATAAACACGTCATGGGCGAAAACTTCCGGATCGCCTATGGTAGCCGACATATACATCTTTTTTTCACAGTTGCTGTGAAAAAACTTCTTCATCAAGTACGACTCATCAAGGCAATTGAAAGTGATAGTTTCGTTATCCGAGTCATTCTTAATCAAAGAATACGTGCCGATGCTTTCGATGATTTCCGTGTATTCCTGGAATGTCTCATAATGCTTGACAAGGAACCCGCACGCCTTTAATACGTTCAAGTCCTCCTTCGACATCTTGCCGACATCGCCGGCTATCTGCAGCGTTTCTTTCCTTATCTTTTCCACCGCAAGAGTTAAATTATAAAGTTTGCTGCAATATTCTTCGAGTAGTTCCAGGATTTTTTCACTTGCCGCTTCTCTGAAAATCTTGCTTCTCAAAGTCAGGATTTCATCCAAGGAAACATCGGTACCGCCCATCTTAGACATGGCGGTAAACACCGTCGTAATCTTTTGAGTGTCTTCCTTACCGAACTTCGGGCTGAAATGCGACTGCACTATGGACTGCAATTTATGAGCCTCATCGCAAATGACAAAGTCCCGGTCATCGAACGGAGGGTTCATGACAGAGCGCTTCACATAGTTCTGCTGCAGCAGCCAGAAGGAATAGGTGCACACAAGTATCGGAGCGTCTATGGCACGCTGCCTTAACTGTATGTATTCGCAACTGCCGCAACACTCCGGATATTTCTTAGCTATTTCGCCATATGTCTTACAGTTGTCAAGCTGACATACGCCGCTCGGGAACGGCAAATGGTTTTGGTTACAGATATAATTCTGCTGTCCCTTGAGCAAAGCCCATCTCGGAAAATATTTTTCCAGATCGCGGTCATACTGCTCCATAAGAGACAAATCCGATACAAGAATATATCCTGTCTTATTATAGTAGCGGTTCAATATTCCGGCCACCGATAAAGCAATGATAGACTTGCCGGTGCCGGTAGGCGCGTCAAGTATAACGTCATTCACATTATGAAGCCACGAATACACTATATCGCATATAGCTTCTTTCTGACCTGGCCTGTAATTGAAAGTAGGACCGAAAACCTCGCTGGACCATTCGTCAATATACCACAATATGTCGGCCTTCTCTCTTGAATACTCCGCCATATTAATACGGGTTATATTGCGCCGCACCCTCCGTAGGGTAAGACGAATCAAACTCTTCTACCTTCGTGTGACTAACATTATCCGATTCAAACAACTTACCGACGGGGTCGCAACAAGGCTTGTCAATTGCGGATTTAGCCTTGTATTTACGCATAAGTTCCAGGCATTCCTGCTCCTTCTTAAAATCTACGCTCGGATCGACACCTACCTTATAACCCATGCGCATACGGTATTTAAAAGCCGTCATTTTGCACCAAAGGGCGACGGCTTCATTTCCCCATATCGCCGCCATCATGTCAAGCACTTCCACATCATAAACATTGTAATGATTGGGATGCTTTACCATGGAATTTCCATCTTTCTGTTCACTCATTCTTACTGTATCAATTATTTTTTACATACATAACCTTGTCCTCTTCGGCCAAAGGTTCCGCATCTGCATTGCTCAATACCCCGCAATAAACACACCAAGTGGCGCCAAATCTGTTTGTGCGTAACTTATGCTTTCCTGCGTTGCACTTTCTCAGCATGTTTTCTCTCTGCTTTTCGTTTAATACTTTCATATTCCCTGTTCTTACGTAATTGGAAGCAAAGACTTCTATACTTGCGCCTGTTGATTTCGTCGCAGATATTACAGTATTCCTGGTAAGATGAATCGCAAATTTCTCCTGCTAAATAACGCGTTTCAATATCATATATCAGCTCCGGGATTTTCTTCCTGGAGCTGATATATTCACACGATTCTTCCGCATCGCACACTGCCTCTACTACATTGAATATCCTGGCGTAAGGTCGGTCTAAGTCTGTCGTCTTAAATTCTCCGTTTATTACCAATATAATATTATACCTGCGATAAGGCAGTTTTTTATAAATTTTCATGTTACTTAATTAAGTCAAGATACTCGGATTCGGAAATCATTTTGATACCCAGCTCGGTAGCCTTAGTCACCTTAGACGTACCGGGCTTACTTCCTACGATAAGGTAATCAAGCTTCTTTGATACGGATGACGCGTACTTGCCTCCGTGATTGATAATAGAATCCTTGATTTCCTCGCGCGGGAAATTCTCAAGAGTACCCGTAGCCAATAAAGTCTTGCCCTCTAACGGACCTCCTACAGGTTTGTTAGAAATATACGCACAATTCAGAAGTTCGAAAAGATTCGCAAATAATTTTTCGTTATCTGAATCTAAGACAAACGCAACCAACTCGTTAGATGCCGCTGTGCCGATAGGCTTTTCAGCGAACAATTTGTCACCGTGATAGTCTACGATATCGGTATAGATATCCTTAATATTGCCATAACATTCAAGCAATGCCTTGGCCGCCACCTTTCCAATCATCGGGATACCGAGTGAAACAAGCACTCTGTCCGCCGGCATGTCCTTTGACTTCTGAATGTTCTCGTAAATCTTCTGGCCGTTCTTACCAAGGTACTCAAGGTCTTCCGCTTTAAGCGTATACAAGTCATACCAATTACGCACATTGTTATGCTTATACAGGTTTTCCATGATTTTCGTGCCAAGGCCGTCAATATCCATGCAGTCCTTTGAAACAAAGTATTCGAGCCTTGCCATTACTTTGGCTTCACAATCCTTATTGGTGCAATACAGGTGGATTCCTTCGTCACCGTCCGCATTCTCTTTCTTGACAACAGGATGTCCGCATACCGGGCATTTGAAAGGTTCTCCGATTGGCGTACATTTCTCGAAATCGTAATTCTCAAGAATATGACGCTCATAGTCAATGCCTGTAACCTTTGGAATAACCGCGCCGCCTTTTTCAACGAACACATACGAACCCAGGCGAATGTCCAGGCCGTTGATATAGTTCATATTGTTAAGCGTGACATTGGAAATATTAGAGCCGTCTACATTCACGGTGTCAAGGATACCTACAGGAGTAAGCTTGCCGGTACGTCCGACGAACCAGTCTACACCGATTAGCTTCGTGGAAGCGGATTCCTGTTTGAACTTGAACGCCTTGGCCCAGTAGGGAACCTTCTGCGAATAACCGAGTTTCTCCTGCCAGCTAAGGTCATTGACCTTAATGACGACGCCGTCCATGCAGTAGTCCATGTTTTTCAAATACTTCTGCTCAAACTCTTCAATATAGCGGATGATTTCATAAGGATCAGCGGAAGTGAAATCCTGAATGTCGATGCAGAAACCGACGCTGTTGGCGAAATTCGTCATCTCGGTCTGCTTCTCGAACTTGGCGTTGTCGCAGAATACGCAGAACGGGCGGAAGATGAGGTTTCTTTCCGCGGTAATCCTGGAGTTCAGCTGCTTGATGGAACCTGCCGCCGCGTTACGCTCGTTGGCGAAAGGCTCAAGCCCCTGTTCGAGTCTTTCTTTGTTCAGCTTTTGGAACGACGACTTGGGCATGAGGATTTCACCGCGAATCTCGCAGTCGTCCGACAACGGAATGGAAAGCGGAATAGACTTGATTGTACGGGCGTTTTCCGTAATGTCGCTGCCAACCAGTCCGTTTCCGCGGGTGGAAGCTTGAACAAGCTCACCATCTTTATATATAAGGGAGCATGATGTACCGTCGTATTTCGGACCGACCGTGAATTCTGTTCCGGCGGGAACCACAGTTTGCATCCATTTCAGGAGTTCGTCCTTATCATAGCAGTTGGCGATGGAACCCATCACTTTTTCGCGTTTCACCTCTTTAAATTCATTTTCCAAGTCGGAACCGACACGTTGGGTCGGAGAGGTAGGAAGGATAATACCTTCTTGCTTTTCAAGCGTTTCCAACTCCTTCAACAGCATGTCGAATTCGTAGTCAGAAACTGTAGGTTTGTTTTTCACATAATACTGGTAATTGTACGCGTTAAGCAGCGCTACCAGTTCAATCATACGTTTACTTGCTCCCATGATTATAGATTTGGATTAAAAATATATTAAAAATATATGAAAAAATAATAAATATAAAAAAGGAAATACAGATATGTCAGACAAAGCTAAAAACCATATGACCCCAGTAGACGCCGGTGCGCCGGTGCTTATCCCTCAGGGCAACCTTAATCCAGACGCTGGCGGTTCATACGGCGCCATATTAAAAGCGTTTGAAGACGCGGAAAAAGGACAGAAATTCACATCGGGCGGAAACCTTTATCCTGGGTTCACGCCAGGGTTTACTTGCTGCTCGGGAGAATGGCAAACCATGACGAACACCACAGCGAAGAAATAAGATAAAAAATCCGGAATCACTAAGTGGTTCCGGATTTTATTTTAAATATGCTGTTCTATCTTTTCGATAATCTTGTCCCTTGATGCCGCGCCTACAATCTTATCAACCGGCGTCAGATTGCCTTTGTCAAAGAACAACAAAGTAGGAACGTTCATGATCCCGTATTCCGATGCGATTTCACCACTTTCTTCGGCGTCGCAGTTCAGAATCTTAATACGTCCGACATAACAAGCGGACAGCTCTTCCAATACTTTTCCTACTGTTTTACACGGCATGCACCAAGTCGCACTGAAATCAACCAGTACCGGTAATTCAGATTCAAGGATAGCCGACTTGAAATTATCTGCTTTCAATTTATCCATAACAACCGTTTATATTTTATAAATTATATATAATAAAAATGCCCGCGATTGATTCACGGGCATTTTTATTTTCATTATCCTTCCGGAGCGGGAGGAGCTTCTCCGCCGGCCGGCGCTTCTCCGCCACCGCCTCCAAGTTCTGCTCCGCCTCCGCCGAGATCCATTCCGCCTCCGCGGTCCATTCCGCCTCCCCCGAGCTCCATTCCACCTCCACCGAGACCGCCTCCGAGATCCATTCCGCCTCCGCCGGCATTTCCGCCTTGCGCTTCGGCGTTATTCTTCAATCTCTCTTCCTCTTCTTTCTTCATGCGATTATTAATACTCCAGTCATCCTCAGTAAGGCTCAGGTACTTCTTAAGAAGGAACTCCATACTGAACACCGGCTTACCATCCGCTCCTTGGATACCCGATAACGTGGTAATCAGGTTCGCACCCATCTGAAGATTGGCCGCTTCTTTCGCGAGCAAGAACACGTTCTCCTCGACAAAATTAAGTCCGATGGCGTTCTTCAATACGTTATTGGCGGCGAATTCCGGATAATCGATACAGAACTGCAGCCACATAGGCTTAAGAAGCAATTCCTTAATTATGTTACGAATTCTACCGATGAACAACGCAAAACGGTATTCCTCTCTTGTGAGGTTAGAATTATCAGGAACAATCGAAGAGCTCTGCCCGTCAAAGAACATGTTGAACCTGTCCTTAGGAAGCCTCGTTTCAATGATGAAACGCTGCCAGAACCATTTCAGCGTCTCAGTGGAGTTCATGTCATGACCCTCTACACCGATTTCACCGATTTCCGTAGTGGTACCCTCCTTTGAAGGGAAGATAAAGTTCTTTGCGAACGAGAACTTAGGCTGACCGTTTACAGTGATTTCACCCGACATGTTGTCGATATTGATATCCTCCTTGTATTCGGCCTTCAACTGACGCAATCTTGTAGAAGCTATCTGCTGTGATTCGGAACCGATAGGAACGACAATCTTAATACGCTTTTGAGCGTTCTGCATGTTCCAGATAATCCTGGAATTCTCAAGGGTACGCAGCATGTTAAAGGAACGTATAAGACGCTCGCAATATGACAGATGCGAAATATAGTTATTCTTCGCCCATGAAATATAGATAACGTTAGTGTCGAGAAGTTCTCTCTCGTTCTGCTTGTCGCCTTCGTTCAAAACCCATACCTTGTACTCCTTGCCGTTCGCGTCCTTCTTAATCTTAGGCTTCATTGTCACAGGGTCGAGGCTTACGAAATCCTTGATTTCCTTGGCGTATTTGCCATTTTCCGTGTCGGAATACACGATTTCGAACGCAAGGAAGCCTTCGATAAGGAACTTCTTTACAAGCTGCCAGGCGTCGTCGCCGTCGTTGAAATGGAACGCGTGATACACTTTGCGATAAGACTCGTTAAGGCCTTCAACTATTTCCCTGCCCTTATCCTTTTTAAGCAAAGACTTAATTTTCTTAAGGTTAGGATAGGCGAAATAGTGCATTTCGTCATTAACGATAGTCTCATCTGCTATGGTTTCCAATACGTAGTCGATTTCTGCTTGCAACGCGAACTTCCTCAGGAAATCCCTACGCATCTTATAAGTCTGGTCATAATACGCTATATAGTCATTATGACCGGCTATATTGGAATACAGCTTTATGAACTCGTCATTCGGGTCGATCATACCATTGCCCATGCCGGACATCTGGTAATTAGACCCGCCGTTGAGATCATTGGCGCTCCTTATGTTCTTGATAAGGGAGGTATTCCATTTAATATCTAGAGCGCTAAGATTCAAAAGGTTCTGTTCAAACGGCCTGTTCGCCCGCGAATAGTAAGAACCTTCGTTTCCTACTGCTTTAAGTACATATCTCTTAGCCATTTAATAAAATGTTCAACTTTATCTTATTTATCAGCAGAAGATTGACTGTTTGCTTTTATCATGCTTGCCTGAATGTCCGCCAACCCTGCGCCGCGGATAGCGTCCTTGAACGAAAGCGCGGGAACATACTTCCACATGTCGTACTCTACCATGCGTAGCTTCTTTATGAAATCGATTCTGTAGGTACGTACCGCAGAAGAAACGTTAAGGCCGGTCTCGTTCTCCACCGCCGCCAAAAACGCCTTTACGCCGTTCGGCGTGATAAAGAGTTTCGCTATCGTTTCATTTGCCTTGAACTTTCCGCTGTCATCGAACATCGGCTCCTTTGTAAGCTTCACTATCAAGTCAAGGATGGATGCCCGCACATCGTTCGGAATCATGTTGAAATTCAACCCTGTAACAGACGAAGACGTCGAAGTAAAGCACAGTATTACTGGTACCATGTCCCTAAATTGCGCTTTGCCTGCTGTTTCCTTTGTATCGGATATGTAAAGGAAAGTATAAATCATCGCCGGTACGAAATCCATCGGCGCCTTACTTTCCATGTCAAGCGCAGTAAGTTCTTTCGCTTTTTCCGCGCCCCGTTTCTCCTTAATAAGCAAATCGCCTACTAAATAGTCAAAGGCAGCGCTTGACAATGAAGCGCCGCCTTTTTTGTACATATTTAAGAATTCGTGCATTATATGATACCCATTTTTTGCAGAGTCACTTCAGTGAATATGTCGAAACCCATGCCGTGCTCTTTCGCCCATACTATAGCAGCTTCCCATTTCTTGACGTTCTGCAGGTATGTCTTTACGGCCTCATTGAATTTTTTCTGCTCCTGAAGCTTGGCTCCCGGCGGAGGCGGAATAGGACGTTCAGTCTCATACAGAGGTTTTATCTCTATAAGCTTCTTCACGACCTTCGTACCGTCCTCATCGTCATCGTCACGTATTGCCACGTAAAAGTCCGGATAGTAATTGTACACCGGCCAGTTCATAGGATCAAGCGGACTTACCCCCGCCTGCCTGCAGGCATCGAGGTTCACCGCCCCAGGGTTCCTGTACTGTATGGCGCAAGGCTCACTTCCCCATTCGATAACAGCCGGGTTGTTATCGCACCATTTCGCGAATGCGAGTTCCCAGCTTGAACGGGTTATAATCTCACCGCCCACTACCTTTTCCGGATATGCCGGAACGTATGTAGTCTGGTGAGACCTTGCTTTTCCTGTCGCGCCTTCTTTCACCGGTCTCGGCTTATGCGTTCTTTTATATGTGTCAACACTTGCCATTATTTCTTAACTCCATCTATAAGTTTTTGCAAATCTATCCTTCTATTTATCACAAATTCGAGGCCGTCCAGCTGTTTTACTATGTCTTTCATGTAGTTAACATGGTTACTGAGCATAGTGACGAAATAAATCATATCCGCTAAATTCGCGTCTACCTGTGCGTTTATCGCGGCCTCTGTCGTGTATCGTATCTGGGCGGACGTCTTTAATTTGTTGTATTCCGCCGCCCTTGCCTTGGTGTAAATATCCTTTTGCCAGGACAACTGATTCAACATGGTATAATAGTAATCTACGGCATCCTGACGTTTCGCATACAGATCTGGCTGCAAAGCGATGATTTCAGGCAGTTCCTTCGTCCTTACAGCCAGACTTTTTACGATATTACTCCACTTTTCCCTGTGCGTTTCAAAATACTCGTTCCAATCGACTACCTGTCCGTTGTTCTGAGCATTCTGCTGTCCGTTGTTTTCGTCCATGACCCGGTTACTTTATAATTTCACCAGTCTCTGTATCGACAAACTCTGACAAGTCTTCGGAAGATTCCTGCGACGGCAGCTCGAAGTTCGGCTTGATTACCTCTTCATCGAGTTTATGCAGAATTTCATCCGTCAGGACGTAAGGAGTGAACAATTCCCCCAGTTTCAGCTGCTTCGCCAAATGGGCTACGACAATCGTACGGTTGGCCGTTATGCCGGCGATCTTAGGAAATGCGTAGTATGTGACACCGTCTTTTTCGAAGATTTTCACCGTTTCCTTTTCCTTATCCGATAACTTATTGTATTCCTTCTCGGTAAGCAGAACACCTTCCATTATACCGGAATTCTCCCAGGTAAGGTATTGCTGTAAACCGGTATACGGATTCGGCTGCTTGAAATAAGGGATGAAGAACTGGACCTTTTGCGGGATTGTGAACCTTGATTTTTCAGGTCTTGCCGTGATAGTGACGCCGAGCTTGGTGAAATCGCCGACTTTGTCCTTCACAATCTTCTCTGAGTCCTTGTCCTCATATTTCGATGTAGTCATCAGCAAAGTAAGCGACGCATTATAGTTAAGTCCGGTGCCGCCGGAAACAACCGTCTTGCTATACAAATCCAGTGTCTGATATGTGTGACTGCATACGATAAACGGAATGCCGAGTTTGCCGAGGGCCGTGGCGTTTGTACGGAACAACGCCTTGACTTCCTGCTGCTTGGTCATATCCTTCTTTTCAGCGCCTTCCAAAGTGTCGTTATACTCTTTGTCGGATGTAAGGTTGCCTAGAGAATCCAAAACGATAATCATCTTATTCTTTTCTCTTTCTTTCTCCGGGAGCGCCATCAAAGACTTGCATACGTTCGCAATAAGTGATGAAACCTCCTTGATAGTGGTCACCTGTCTGAGAATAAAATTGTCGGGATCACAACCGAGTCTCTTTACGAAATCGATATCGATTGCCGCTTCCGAGTCAAGGTATAACGGTGTATATCCTTTTTTCTGCGCGTTCCTGCAGAAACTCAATGCGAGATATGACTTACCGCAGCCGGATGATCCGGCTAATGTAAGTACTCTTCCCGCAGGGGCGCCCTTGAATAATGAACCTGTAAGGCAGGCGTTCAAAATGTAATTGCCGGAATCGATATAATCCCTGATTACCGCTGTGTCACACTGTGATAAAATCTCGGATGAATTGTCTACACCCTTGATAATATCGATAATTGAATTTTTTTCGGCGCTATCGCCGATACTGCTTTTCTTTGCCATTTCTACTTGTCTTCTTTTTTATTTTTCTCTTTGATTAAACCTATGAAGTTATCGCGAAGGAACATTCTCCAGTCATCTTTTTCCAAGTCGTAATAACCGAAGCAGTCCTTCGGAAAATCGCTTTCAGTCCCCCCGTCCTTGTCTATCTCAGGTATCAGGGACTTCCTCAGCGTACCTTCTGCTTTTCTGATAGTTCCGTCTTTCTTTTTGTACTCGAACTTCACCACTCCTTTTTTAAGCATGCTTCTCAGAGTGGTCAATGAAACCTTCTTTGCTTTTTTAGAAGATTTTCCTTCATTGATTTCGGCCATAAACCAATTTTATTTTTAAATTATATTCGAGAAAAGGGTAAAATATTAACTTTCCCAAAATTTGCTATCGCCTTTTATATTAAATAAATAAAAAAATAGATAATGTGGTACAATGGAAAGTACAGATACTAACAGCAAAATGACATTTAAGTCTATCTCTATTAAATCATTTATCAGCGATTTACCGAATGTTTTCAACGCCAACTTTCTTAAACTTGCAGATTTCATAAACAGTGTATTTGATTTCGCGCACAGGAAGTTACATAACATTTCCGATGTCGAAGTCACCGGCACCGTCACCGCAAATACAGTAAAGGCGAAGAACCTTATTATTAAGGGCGGTATAAATACGTCAAGCTTGATAGTCACAACAACTGACGCGCAAGGTAATCCTGTAAATATTGATTTAATGGATGTGTATAACCAGCTGAATAACTTGGAGAAGTATGTAGCTCGTTATGTACGTAGAAACGCTATCAATCACTAAGGAAAATAACAACATACATAAATGGATAACGCTAAGAAAATGTTAAGGACCCCTCTTATAAAGCCGAGAGCGCAGGGCGGAACTTTCTATACCTTCGCATCCGCTTTGGAAGATATCGGTCTGAATATAAACGAGCTTGGAAATAAAGTGATGCTCAGTCACTATGCATTATTGGACTTGCCTCCGTTTGACGCCGCCAGCATGAAAGTTACTGCCGATTATTCAGATTATAATACAAGCGATTCCAGCAACGCGGGAAAGAACATATTCGCGGACAGCTTCCAGAACTACGTGCTCAATATGGAAACAGTCGTCAGGAATCACCGCTTGTACGATTTCAGCAACGCCATCACGGTGTCTGAAAGAGTGTTCTGGAAATGGCTTCTGAACAACGGTTTGCTGCACTTGAAAGAAGATGAGCAGAATTCCGATTATTATGTAGAGGACTGCTCCTATGGAGATACCGTGGTAAAATGTTTCGGATACATCAATTCTGGCGCTCAGCGTTCTGACGACTATAGCATGTATAATGAGACTTTCGTACAAGTTCCGTCTTCTTTCGGCCGTATGAGAATATTGTTCAAGCCAACGGAAGATGACAACTATTACAGGAACAATGTATATGAATCGAGCATGGTCAATTCCGAGGAAGACGAGTTAAGGGATAAGATAGAATATATCACCGCATCCGAACTCGACAGTAGCATGAGCATGATTCAAAAGACCGGTATATCGGCAAAGGCTATCTTCGACAGGGATAGCTCATACATAGTGAATTCCGACACCGACTTGCTTACGATAGAATTGTCGCTTGATAAATTGCGTCAATACTATAATGAGGAGACTCTTACTTATGATGACCTTGCTATTCATAACAGTGATTCAAGTTATCTTCCGGAAAAACCGCAGGAGGAGGAACTCAATACGTTCAACTTCAATGCGGCTCTGATTTACTATTCCGTATATGACTCTACCGGCAAGAATATCCTGGCAACGAACGCCTACGGGCTTTTGCTGTTCGATGATACGGAAATCGTGCTTGGCGAAAATAACAAATACAGGTTCTACAGGTTCACTAAAAAGCAAGCGACTTCAACGAAATCCGGAACCTCTTATTCATTCAGGCTTAACATAAAGGCGTCTTCTATATACAGCGGCGACATAGCTGTCAACGACAATTCCACTCCTGCATATTCAATGTCGACGGATTTCAACGACACGATAAAAAACCTTAATACCGCTATCGAGATACTGAGGACTAACGCCAATCACCTTGCGGTAATTGAATCAGATTACCGCAGTTTGAAGCAATTCACTATCGACGCGCTCGGTAAAGAAGAAGAACTCGAAAGAGTGGTAAACGACTTGAAGCGGGGCCTCTTCAAAAAGATTGACGCTTCGGTATTGCATGCCGCCCAAATTTCAATCGGTGACGGGATTGCGTTCTCTGAAGATGTTTCGTCGGGACTTTTTGTCGACGATGGCACCGTCGGATTGAACATCGGTATCTTAAACGCCTCCGATGTTAATGCGAGCGATATCGCCGCTAACAGCATAGGTTACAATACTTGTGTTGTTTCTGACGCCGGCACAAACTTCGTCAATAACGAAAACGTGGTGATGCATGTCGGTCCGGAAGGCGTAAGCGGAAGCGACATCTATGCGATACAGGATAGAACAGATTCATCTGCCGCCATAGATTCGTATGCGATAGACGAGGCGTTGGACAGGATTTCAGCGGTATTCGCAGATAACAACCTTCTTATCAATGTGGATTCAGAGGATGTGGAAGGAGTCGCCGGAGAAATTCTTAATACCATATACGACAGAGAAAGTAAGAGACTTAACCTCAAGGGTTTATGCGCCTTGTTACTTGCAAAAATTAAAGAAAGCTAAATATGTCAACAAATATAAATTCATTTGCTGAAAATGTAAAAACCCTTACGGATTCCGCCGACAAAGTACTTGCCGTAGCGGAAGCCATGAACGAATCTATCTCCGGCAATGCGCCCGAAATATATTTGAGCGATGATGTAAAGCTTCCTTCTTTCACCAATGTGCTCAGGCGTTTGGATCGTGCGGAGAACACGATTGCCAAATTCACACAGGGCAAAGGCATCGTAGAAACCGATGACGGCACGTACAGAAGGATTAAGACGACTGCAGTATCGGCGCCGCCCGCCAACATAACCAATTTGGCCGGAAACGACAAGTTCGGAATAAACCCCAATTGGTTCTTTGAGTCTCTCCAATATCCGCGCTGCGTGGTAAGGCTCGATATGACGCCGCACGTAGACGAGGCGTCGGACCGCGCGTATGTGACAAGGATTATCATCCCGGCTAACCAGATTACCAACGGCATAACCAATGTAGAGTTCTATAATACGAATATAGCCGGCCAGAATCTTTCATACAACCGCCTTATCGATTTGCTCGAAACCAACGGCATCGAATACATGGAGGACAAGGATGAAGTCAAGTTCCCCCTCACCTATGAAAAATACGACGGCAGGTTTACCGTTATCAATCACGGATTGCTCAAGGACGAAAAGGGCGTAAGCAGGCTATGGTATTATTTCAATACCCTCAACTATGCTACGGTGGACGAATCCGGTCAGCATATCGACAACGGCAATTTACTCAGCTTGTACGACTACATAAGGTTCAATGATTCATTGTTTAAGGTCGTGGACATCAATCAAAAGGAAAAGAGAGTACGCCTTGAATACGCGGTCGGATATTCTACGATAAGCGACTATGACATTGTGGAACTGTACAATCCTCCTTTCGCTGAGAAAATCATAGAAATCGGCATAGGCATCAACGAAATCGATATCGTATACGCAAAGGGGGTGAACGAGGATTACAACCTTATTTCCAGGGAATGGTCCAATCCGGTCAGCTTCTACACCAACGAGCTGACGTTCGAAAACGATCCGAATGAGACCTTCGAGACATATTACAGCGAACGTGTCGCGGATTTCGGAAAACGCCTGGTCGACCAGATTAAGGAAGGGCAGATAAGCGCGTACAGCGGACTTGAACCTAATGCGCCGGTACTCAATGAAACGGACTTCAGGGTCGTTCAAATCAACACGCAGCTTGAGGCGACCCTTGATATGGAAAGGTACAACAACCTTACCACTCAGATTTCCTCAACCAAGTCGAATATCACGGCCGTAAGGAACACCATTTCTGAAAACAAGGATTTGCTTATCCAGACTTCCGATGCTACTGAACGTGATAATATTCAGAGTGTTATCAACAGCGATACCGAATCGTTGGATTCCCTTACGACTCAGTACACTTCTCTCGTGGAAGAACTTGATACGCTCCTCACTGACGCGAACATCATAAAGTACAATCCTAAGTACCATATCCGCGGTTTCTTCGCGATACCGGAAGCCAGGTATATGAATGAAGAGCAGAAGAGGGGAAAGCAGTCTATAATCGGTTTCGAAATCATGTACAGGTACCTGCATACGGATGAAACCGGTACCGCTCTCAATACATTCGACTACACGGTGAACGACACTGTTTCTACCGGTGTCTTTACCGACTGGAACGTGATGCGCTCAGACGTACTCAATAAGAAATATAACGCCGACACGGACAGCTACCAATGGGTGGACGTGGATCCGATGGACGGCACCCAGATAAACATCAACCAAGTGGACATACCGATCAGAAGCGGTGAAAAAGTGCAGATAAAGATACGCTCTATCTCAGAAGCCGGTTATCCGTATAACCCGCTGAAATCTGACTGGAGCAACACTGTGATAATCTCCTTCCCCGATGATTTGACCACGGACGACTCGGTAACGACAATTCTCGAGACCGTAAGAAACGATATGACGGCGGTGGTGCTGCAGGAGACGATGACCGCGGCCGGCGTATACAGCCACCTCGCAGACAGCAATTCGACATTCAAGCACTCCGCTTCTAATATCGAATACGTCGAGGTTACGACAGACGATCAGGGTAAGACGACAGTTACTGAGATGACCTTGCAGGATAAGGTAAAGCAGCTTTCAGACGCAATATTGGCATTGCAACAAGGGTAAAACTAAATTTGAAAAATGTTAAATAACTGGATTATAGATATAAAGCAGGAGCCTTTCTTTGAAAGCGTCGCCGGTGAAAACATTTCCGCATTCAAGTACAAGGCCAGGGTTACGCCCGCCGAATACGGCGGATACGTTTTCGTCAATACTATTCCTATCACTGAAATGGTAGACGGTCTTCAGCTTTCGAACGACGGGTACAATCATATACTCGATATAGTAGTTTACGACAGATGTATCGACAGGTTCAAGATAGGGATAGACGTTTACGCGGTTATCGGCAATACGGAGAAGTTCATCGGCTCTATAGAAAGAGCTTATGAACCGGTAGTGCTGAAAGAGTATAAAGACGGTATGGAACGTTCCAATAAAATGATTAACTCGAACGTTTCGTTCCAACTGCTTCGCACCAATCCGAAACTGACGGGAAACGTCAAGGTTGTCGTAACGGAAGATTCTAAGCTGTACCTTGACACATTTAAGGTATCCCTTGCTTTGGGACAGTACAAATACCGTCATATTCCAGTTAACGCGGAGGAATATTACGGCCGCTCCCTTATGCACTTCCGTAAGATGTCCACTGACGATTTCTATAAGGTCGAGGATAAATGCTTCAACCTTTTCACCGCGGTGAACGACTACAAGATGCAGCACTATACGGTATACAATTCCGGTGTGAGGACCAATGACGACCATCTTTACAGCGAAAACTTCGCTATGCTCGCTCCGTTATGCGTGAAAGAGGTGGTTCCGGATTTCTTCCTTATATTCAAGGTCGACACCGATTCCATCAGCAAGAACAAGAATATGTCGGAAGCGGAGAAGATAAAGTTCTTTTTCAGGAACGGCGTTCTTGTCAAGAGCTTCGACTTTCGAGCGGGCACGAATCTTGGAAAATATGTGCGCAATGTCTATGACGGGGCCAAAAACTATCCCGGCGACATATTCGCCTCCTACGATATCAAGAACTACAACAAGTTCATCGGAATATCGGTAGATCGCGGCGTAGTTACTTCGGCGTACGAATCTCTTTACAAAGAGAAGAGCATCAATAACCAAGTAGCTCTGAACGAATATTTCACTTCCGGCTTCGAAAGGAACAAGCTTGTCAGCAAAGACATAGTGAATTTCGAGTTCATGTTCAATGACACAAGCGAGAATCTGTTTTCTTTGAACACCTACTTCGGCGTGTATGTAAAGCTCAACGGAGAAACCAACACGTTCTCGTGCATCGGTTACGACGATCGTTATGTCTTTGACAATACGGATTTGCACAATGTCCCTTCCGGTTCAAATTCGCTTAAAAACGAGTATGACAGCCTTATTTACGGCATGTCTACGTTAGACAGCTTCATAAGGCTGAAAGACAGCATTTATGATTCTTCCGTCATGGAAACTTACAAGCTGAAGCCGTATAGAAGCGTCATAACGGGCGAATACAGAAATTTGGCGGAAGATACCGATTATGAGTATATAAGCTTCCACCTGCTCAAAAACGTGAAAGAAGGCGACCATTTCAGGATAATTAACCTTAAGAACGCGGTAATCTACGATGTCGTAGCCACGGGATATGACAAATACCTTGACCACAATGTAAGCGGAGTCGACTGCAATTATGTTTGGTACAGAAGGATGCGGTTTACCATAAATACGGTCAGCGCACATTTCACCGGTTCGCTTGCCGAACAGGCGAAAACCCTTGCAATGGCGTTCAACCAGTTCAAAATCGGAAAAACGGCCGTAAAACAAGTCCAGAACGCGTTGTCTATAAAAACCTATAATACCAATTGCCTTTTCGAGAAAGTCTCGTCTGTGTCCGATTATACATTGAAAAACAAGGATTCTCTGTTGGCATATACCGATGATGACGGCAGTATCCTGTTTTTCGGAAACATGGAGCCCGAAAAGCTCATAGTAGAGGCGTCCGACGTGTCGCATCCGACTAACGACTATTTTTACCTGTATCCGTACTATACGGAATCCACCGGTTACAGAATAGCGTATGTCGGCAATTTTATTAAAGTAGCGGCGGACGGGCTGTGCAATGCAGTGATGTCACCGGATATAAAAAATCTCGATGACAAGACCATCGTATACTTGAACGACGATAATGTATCGGTGCTTTACAACAGTTTCGACGTGGAGACTTTCTCTTACGCGAACGGCGATATACAGGAAGGAAAGGTGAAGGTCAACTATGTGCTTTCCCCTGATTTAGAGAGCTACTTTGTAAATGTAGTCAATCCGAAAATCTATAACGATACGTTCTCTTTCTACACGGTTTATCCTATAAACTCCGGTTTCTGCTCAATAATGCCTTTGAAAGACTTCAATTTCGACGTGCTTGACAAAGGAACTATCATTAACTATTTCCTTAACAAAACAACGATAGATACGACAGGCGGCGAGTTTACGCAAGTATACTATAACGGGGCCGCGTTGACCGGACAGACGGAAGAGTGCGTAACGGATTACTTCGACAAGACCAGGGAAACTGATGATTTGCTGTATAGTCCAAGCAATTCCGGCGCAATATATAACAACCTTGACGATGATAATATCAAGGATCAATACTATTCATACCTACTCAGAATAAACCACATAAGTTCCGATATATCATTGGTTTCGCCTTATGTATGCAAATGGAGCAGTATAGGTACGGATGCAAGAGGAGAAAGCATGAGGCTGATGTACACTTTTGATTCATCGGTGATCAATTTCAATTCATACTTTATCCCTGTAGACGGACTTGATATTGACTTTAATAACAAAAACAGGCTGAGAGCAAGTGACGGGTGTTTTGACAGCGAACTCGGTTTTGTTGAAAAAAATTCCAACCCGAGAAAATATATCAAATACATAGCGGAAGACTATAACGGTTTGGTTCCTACCGCGGTCAGCGACATTGGCGACCCGGTAAAGGATGCCGTATTATCCGGCAGAATTTCCATAGATGATATTCTGTACAGGAATTCCGTGCCGCGTAACAAGTTCTCTACTGTATACAAAGCGGGGGAAAATAGTATAGAGTTTGTATCAGGAGGCATAAAGATTAAGATAAACTCTTCTAATGCCGACATACTGAACTTTAACACATATAACGGTTATCAGGCAGTATTGCTTAGTGTAGCAGGATACAGTTCGTCACATAATACCCTTACCGAGCTTCTTATCGATGAGATAAACAAACAGATGGCGTTAATTTGGTATAAAGGCGATAGCAACGACAAAGATAAGGTATACAAAGTATCGCACACGTCTCCTTTGTATCTGTCAAAGTGCGTTACCGAAAACGACAGAAGGTACTTGTTGACGCCGAATGACACGAGCTTGTCATTGCCTTTGGACAAAGGGTTCTTGATACTTACTAACAAGCATGTGCAGAATGATACTGAGTATTCAAAGCAGAGCGACGTAATTATCATGTCAACGATAGATCCCGATATACTTTACAGCAATGAAGGATACCTCACTACCTTGTGGCCATATATATACAAAGACGGTGTATCGGAGCAAGCGTCAGATGAACTTATCAACAGGTACACCGATTTGTATCATGACGCCATAGACATGTTTATATTCACCGATATCGCTGTCAATCTTACGGACTTCGGCGATAGTAAAGAGGATTTAAGAAACGCTTTAAATTCTTGCAGTATATATGTGAGAAAGCATGAGGGTGCTAAAGACTATACGAATGTCGACAAATTTTTGAGCTTTACTGTGGTTCCTCCTTATAGAGTAACCAAGGAAGAAAGGGTCAAGGAGGTGCAGGATGCGGTCACAATAGTGAACAGCGCGAAAAAAACCGAAGGCTATGTGCAAACTACCTACGGCGTTCCGTTGATGAAAGACATGCTGAGCTTCAATTATAGTAACGACGGCCTTAATCGTATTACCGGAAAGATTTTGGACGGTATGAACGTGGAAGTCAGCAATGTCGGCACTATGTCCCAACTCTGGGTTAACAAGTACACCGCTTCTAATAACTACTGCATACCTGTCGACAGTTCCTTCCCGAGAATTTCGATAGACTGCATTAAAAACGTGAGTATCGTCAATAACTGCTGGAACGACGTGTATTACAAATACGACGTGAATGACTTTATAGGAAGCGATACTTATGACGAGATTGAATGGATGACACCCGTCGCGGGATATGAAACCGGATATGAGAAAGGAAGTTTCCTGGGTTCGCGCGGTATAAACCTCAATGGAGCAGAGGGTAATTCTTTCGACCTCACTGTTTGGAAAAACACTAAGGTTTCTGAAAAGGAAAAGTGCATAAAGCTTGATATTTCAGAAAGCCTTATCTATAAGATACTGTTTGCCAAAGGATTCTCTGACAGCTGGCGTTATCTTGGACTGCGTAACAATACGTACAAGATACAGTATATAAAGAACACCATCTTGCCGTTACTTAATATTACAAGTAACACAAGGTTTACATTCTATATGTTCGAAGGCACCAAGAAACTCATGTTCAAGGACCTTAGCTCCTCTACCGACATAGTGGAGGTAAAGAACATAAAAAATGAGTTGAAATACGAAAATGGTAAATATTATATGTATGTATATCCCGAGGAAATGCACACATATTATGCTAAAATGCACATAGACTTATAATGAGCGGCTCAACATCATTCAGATTCAAAAAACCCATAAACTGGGCATATGCTCCTGGACTCACAAAGGCGGGTGCGGACGGTTCGGTCGGCAATCCCGGCAAGGACGGTAACGCCGTGTACTTTATAGACTATGAGCTGAACAACAGCTATAACATAGAGTTGGCGCAGCAAAAACTGGAGAACAATTTTACGCTCTCTGGTAATTCTGTGCAGATAAGCGAAAACCGTACATACCATTCCGGAGATTTGATTATCACCAGTAGCGGAAACTGTTACCGCATAAAAAAGGGCGGCGATCAGTATTATACATTCAGCATACACTATATAGGCAGAATCTCCTATAACAGAACGAATTATGAAAACAAGGTCAAAGGGCTGGCGGTATGCATAATAAAGGATCCTGCCAACGGATTCGATTCGAAGTATAACGGATTCGTTCCTAATAACAGGCAATACCTTGAGGAAGCCCCGGGTTCGCACGGCAGTATCTATAAAATAAAGTATAACAGGAACTCAACGCTTACGCCTGCGGATATAGATAATGTTTTTTGCATAAATGGTATCTGGTGCAAATTCTTTGTTATTACAGAAGAGCCTCATAATCAGAATGAAAAATACTCTGTAGAGATAAGGTTCAACAATAGTAAAACATATCAGTTTAACTCTGTTTCAGACCTTTCCTACTTGAATAATGATCCGACCGGTTCACCGTTAGGCGGAGTGTTTAAATTCAACAAAACGCTGGAGTTTCCGTCCCCCAATTTGACGAGTGATGAACTTGCCGAATTACTTAGTGAAAGCGTGCCTGATATAGCCAATTACGCGGACAGTTCCGCATACTTTCTGTCAGACATGTCGATGGATAAGGTGCATCTCTTTAACAATGATATAAAGCCCGTAGCGACAGTCCAGAATGATAATACCTATCTTTCATTAGACGGAGTTACACGGATGAAGGCGGTGGATTCACCTGAGCAGATATGCAGACGCAGCAGGCCCGGTTTCTCTTGGCCGGACGGCAATACTGCCGATGTACTGGTTCCCGCCGTGTATTCGAAATATGACGGGGACTCTTCGATACACTCCTATAATTGGAGAGGCGGAGAAAGCGCGTATTTCTCATCTTATGAAAAGGTGGATATAACGAAGCTTATGACAGAGTTTATGCACAAGGCGGATTTCCGTATTGTACAGCACAATATCACCAACAGCACTGTCAAGTTTATGGAAGTAACGCCGGAGTTTATAAAAATACCCAATGAGTAATGAACAGTATTGACGCTAAACAATATAACTTTCTGCAGCAGAATTTACCCGGTAATGACGGCTATGGCCAAATCGGAGTACGCGGCAATACCGGTATAGACGGTAATTCAGTATATTTTACCCCTTATGTTATGAGTACTGAGCAGGGTATGAGTCAATGCCGTGAACTCATAATGGCTGGCAAGGAACTTTCCGACAACAAGTTCTACGATAATAAGGATGTCGTGTACAATACCAACGACCTTATCATAGACAAGCTGGGAGATGTATATACTTTGCGTTTCGTGGACAATCCCGACGCGGAGACAAACGAAATAGAAAATATCATCTATCTTACCAATATCTTCTCTGAAGGATCTATAACCGGAAACGCTTTGCAATGCACCTTGAAATGCGACGAGTCGGCGGATTCCAGCTCGTATTACAGGGGTCAGCCCAACAGCGCGTATCTTGGAGAATATGATCCGAAAACCTGCTCGCCTTATATATACCACAGGGACAGGTATATAGGAAGGCTTTGCGGTTCATGGCTTTACTTTTCCATAACTATTCCCGAATCTGATTACGGCAATTTCATTTACAAATATACTCTGCTGTTTCCTAATGGGCAAAGGCTGGAAAAGATGACGGAAAACTCGGCATGCGAGATATTCGTAGACAACAGGTACGTATACAGTTGCAGGCCTTCGGATTCCAGCATAGCGGAGCTCTTTGATACATTGAGCTATAATAATGTTAATAACAACCAGGAATATGCGTACGAGTTCTCTAACCTTATAGCGGACTATATAATAAACGAATGTGTGGCGTACGTGGAGATTTCCGACAAAGAAAGCCGTAACGTTTACAGAGTTTACGCGGATACGATTATGCGTCCGGAAATAGAGAATAACCAGGAAAACAATGGATAAGCACTATAACAAGATCATAAAGATAGACGGGGCACCCGGCATCACGTTAGAGGGGAGAAAAGGAGCAACCGGTAAGAACGGCGGCATGCTGTTTTTTACAGACTACTCCAATAATGACCATAGCGCCGCTTTCGGAAAATTCGACATATGGCCGTTCGACCATGAATCCGGAGGACCGTACTTTACGAACAAATACAACTTCTGTAAGTATACCAATCCGACGGCGAACGACTATATCCTTACTCATATACAGAACACATCCTATGTGTACATAATAAACGCCGTGATATACAAGAACGATTTGAGGGAGGGAAACTTCGATCCCCTTATCGAAGCGGGCCTGATAACGCGTGAATACACGGACAAGATTTCAAGCTACTATGAAATGAGTCAGCAATATAACGACTGCTGCTTCGTTACTGAAATTTCAAGCCTTGACTTCTTCAGCAGCATATCCGGTAAGTCGTTCGACATCAATATCAGCAAGACAATGGCGGAAAGCCTGCCTTACCAAGGCTATACCGGTATAGTGCTTGAAAACAGTATGCAAATGGGTTTAAAGGAAGAGAACGCGGAATTCGCCATGTTCAGTATTGTTCCCGCTGAAACAGCGAGCATAAGGGACATTAAGATAGAAGCGGAATTCTATACGGATAACGCAAGTCCGGAAATGGGCAGTATCCTTCCTAGTATGTGGTCCAATCCTAAGGATCAGACGGTTACCAGCAATAACTATCCGTTCGGATATCTTGAGAACTACAGCTATAAAATAAATTATGACAGTGAAAATCTTGATAATTTCACTGTCATACTTAAGGATTGGAACAGCGAAGCGGGCTTGGATACCAAGATACCGACTCACTTGTTCGACGGCTATACCGTCTATATATACGCCTACGTGGCGGAAAATTCAAACGAAAACAGTTTGAACAAGTATTTCGTCACCAGCATCACTGGTGATGAAATCAGTAGTTTATAATAGACACCAACTGTGAAGGCGTAACGCTTGACGCACTTATGTAAACGGTCGGCCTTTCTTGCAAAGGCGACACCAATATGTCGTTGAGTGTTACGCTTTCATATTTTATATCGGTGACAATATCGTCCAGTATTTTCATCTTTTCCGGGTCGCAAAGACGATACTTGTTATCGTCCCATGAATAGCCGCTCACTTGGCCATCCGGTACGGATTTCAGCCTTGATGCTACCGCTTTCTTGTTAAAGTTCCCTGTGACCATGGTACGCAGCGTCTCCGGATTATCAGAGACCATCGGCATGAAATTATAGCAAATCATCTGAAGCCTCTTGTAGAAGTTCTTGCCGACAGCCAATATAAAGGCGTATCCGAACAAAGTGTCATCGACATGGGGCACGGCCGGCCTGTTTTTCAGCCTTTGGTCACAATACATCAAATCTTTGCCGGCCGGCATTATCTCTTCCAGAGTTTCATGCGATACTATGTAAAAATCTCCGCGCGGATAAAAATAATTGCAATATTCGAAAGTTTGATCAACATAGCTGTTCAACGCGTTGGCATATATAGTGTCTTTCTTCATGTCCTTTATCACAAGGTCCAGCAGCTTTAAGTTGACATAGCACGATATGTTAATCCTTACGAACCAGTCATACCTGCCGTATTTGTCTTCGTTATTCAGCAAATATTCATAAGTGGTGTATGTCTTCTCATATGTATGATAGACGCTTTCTACTCCGCTGATATGAATGTCATAGCAATTAGAGTATCTCTCGTCTTTCGTACAATCAAGCACAGTATCAACAGGTTCATTGCTGTCTTTGTAACTGTATGTAAAAAAGTCATAGCTGTTTTTCAAATCCCTATTAACGGAATTTTTTACCATCGTCTCTTTCAATGTCTCTACGTTGCGCAATGAAGGTTCCTGGTTTCCCGACATTATCAATACTGATATTCTCATATTACGTCTGCTCTTTTAATGGTTCTGATTTTTTCCTGCTCATATGTTCTTGTCGGCTCTTCGTCCAATCTGAAATGCGGATGTATATACTGCTTAGGTAACTTGTTCACCTTTACTTGGTTATACGGTACATTAAACATCAGTATAGCATTAAGTCCGTCCTGATAATTGTAGTACCTGTCGAGAATGTCTTGCTTAAGCGTCTCATAATTAGCAAACAGTTTCTTGGACGACCATGCGCTTATCTTAGTCTCGATTTTCAAGCGAATCCATGACAGGTGATGCATCTTGACAATGCTCCAGTCGAATATGTTGAAATAGTTCATTTTCGCCTTCGGGTCGATATAATACCTTCTTGTAGGATCTGACGGCTGAGTGAAGTTTCCCTTTTCAAAATCGAACCTGTAACCCGCTTCGGCGATAAACGGCACATATGACTTGAACGGCCATACCATCAAATGCCTGTAATCCCTGTAATAATTCGTATATTCACAGTAGGTGACATGCAGATTGTCGTCATTGTTATAACTTTCTTTCGCCCTTTGAAAATCGTCATGATGGTAAAACTCGTCAGAGTCGATTATCATGATATGCGAACAACCGCATTCTTTCTCGAGATAGTCGCATATAAAGTTACGCTTGTCGGTCTCTATCATTCTCGGGGCGTCTCCCTCCGGCTTATCCTTATGAAAATCCGTAGGCTCGAACCATATTATAGTGTCGATATATCCGAGCTCCTTTAGGTTCTCCACTACCTTTATATCCTCTTCCTTTATCGGCTCTCCGTGGTAGGAGGTCTGCTGAAGGCAGACCGTTATGATATCGCATAAGTCCCGTAGCTCGTACGTTATGTTCTTCAAATGCTCCGTACCTTCGAACGCTACAATACCAAGCCCTAATTTGCTTATCTTAGACATTAAATTCTGTTATTCGTTAAATTTTACAATGTAAGTCTTATGTGACTTTGGATCTATGATTGAAACCGGTTCATGCCTTTCATTATATATGTCGCCTGGAAAATTGAAATAATTGTTTTCCGGTGTTATGACAAACATATCGTTTCCTGCATTATCCAATTCAAAATCAGCATACAGTGTCATCTCTTCCATTTCTCCCTCTTTTAATTTTATACTAACTTCGCTAAATATATCAATTGGTTAATCTCGTGCAAGAAGTTTTCCAATTCCGAACGTATTCCTATGAAATTGTTGTTGTTCTCTACTTTGGTATAAAAAGAAAAAGCGTCATCCTTCAACATGCCTAAAACTTCATGAAGGGGTAACGCTATGTCTTCTTGTGGCGCTCCGCATGTTTCAGCGGGGAATACCGGATTAATCGAGCCTGGCTTTATTTTTGAATCCATCCATCCCATCATATCTTCCGCGATGGAATCTTCCAAAGCATATACCAGGTCATATGCTTTTTCTGCTGCCTCGTGCAATGATTTGCCGTCCGCGTTCCAATGGAATTCCTTGAACCTTATCGCATAGCCTTCAAGGAACGCAATGAACTCTATTACAAGCTCTTTGTCAGAAATAACGGTATCGTCTCCCTCTTGCACCATTTCATCTTTTCCGAACAATTCTCCGAGCGCCTCGTTTATTTCTTCCTTTGAATAGCTTTCGAATATCTCCATGAGCCTGTCCGCTTCTTCTTTCTTCATCTTTGCGGTGCTGCTGAAGATAAAGCCGTACATATTGCCGCGCTTCTGATCATAGCTGCAGCTTGGCACATTGTTTATGTGCAATAACTGGCTTTCGTTCTTCATCTGCTCGACCACGATATTGTCAGAAGCTGACGCGTTTGACCGTATAGTATTCACATACTGATCAAAATCAGACTGACTACACTCAATCAGGGCATTATAGTGATACCCATTGAATGTATAGTCACCTGTAATTATTTGATTATTAGTGTGTTCAGTATTCATAATACTTTTTAATTTATATTATTTATTACGGCAAAAGCGTCGGTTTTAGGTTTTGACAGACCATTTTATAAGGAAATCCCTTGTTTTCGTATATTCTTTTTCGCTCTAATCCATGCCTATATAGATAATTATCAGTATAATAGTCAGTGACGGACACGCCCCGCTGATTTTTCGGATAAAAACGAAAATCATCGACAAAATCTATGAACATCGTCTTTTCCTTGCCGGGATACTGACGCATTCCACGGCCGAGTATCTGTCGAAGAAGATTATCCGATTTTGTTGTTTCCACCAGGAATATGTTCCACAAGTTACAAATGTCGATACCTTCGGAAAAGCATCCTATCGAAGCGACGATTACCGTTTTACCTCCAAGATCATTTTCCATGCTTTGTATCATGTTCTCCCTTTCAGAAGGCGCCACGTTACCGTCTATATAGAACACAGTCTTGTCACTGAATTCCTTAACGTTCTCATATATCCTACGACCATACATATTCTGTACATCGGTAAAGATGACAAGCGTGTTTTTCGTCGTTTTCTTTATCAACCCGCATATATACTTGAACCTCAATTCACTGTTTCTCGCCTGCTCCCTTTCGAGGTTAAGAAGCTTAATTCCGTCTTCCGACTCAGGATTGTCTTCCTCATTCTTGATTTTCCTAAGATTATACAAAGCCTGTTTTTCCGCCAAACCGAGATAATCAATGCATATCGCGTGAACATGTACAGGAGTGGCGAAACCTTTTCCGTATATGAGTTCCTTTGACGGAAGATTATATACATAAGCGCCTATGTTAGACTGCAGTACAAAACTGTTATAAGAATCGGTTTGCGGAAAAGTTCCAGTCATGCCTATCTTATATGTCGCATTTTGACACTTGCTGAATATGGTACGCACCGACGTGCAAACCCCGTGCTGAGTCTCGTCATTTATGACGACATCGAAATTTTTGAAGAAATCGTCCTTCTTCCTGCAAAGCGACTGATAGTTTCCGAAGATTATGTCTTTGTCGTCATAGGTGTCGCCTTTCTTCTTTTTGGCCTTGGAGAACACTTCCATCCAGGTCCAGTCGCTCTCAATGCCCAAATCCTTGTCATATTTCAAGAACTTGTCCTTTGTCTGCGTGGTAAGGTTTGTATTTGGTGTAATGAAAAGCATATGCTTTGCGCCGTATTTCTCACGCAGGTATTTGAAAATGATATACGCTATCAAAGTCTTACCTCCGGAGGTAGACACCTCGATGCACGCCTGACGATAGAACAAACAGTTAAAGGCGGATTCCCTCTGATAGTCGCGCAGTTCCATATTGGACCCCGCAAACAGGTCGTCGACCCATTTGTTAAAGCTTTCCCATGTTATGCTGTTGTCACAGATGTATTCGCCCAATCCAACAAACTGCAGAGAAAAGCCGTATTTGTTACAGGCTTTCGCCAACTCGCACCACAACCCAACCGGTATAATGTCGTAAACTGACATGAAATGCTCCTCAATATCGGCGTACGGATTTTTCTTTTTTATTATATACCAATCGTTTATCTTTTTCGTAAAGTATAGTTGTAGCTGCTTCAGTTCATATGCGGAATTGGACTGAATCCTTAACCATTTTAAATCCATTGTAAGTGTCGCTACTATCATAACATAAATTATAGACGAATTCCTTATAAAAGATTGATTTTTAAGAAAAATAATTTCGAAAAGCAAGAGTGCCGAAAAAACCCGATTGTTTATTATATCAAATAAATAATAAAAATATAATAGACTTAGATGGCAGAAGGTGTAACACCTGGTTCTATACAGGAGATGGCTGCGGAATTCGCAAACGGGTTTCTTGCGTCATTGAATTCCATGGTCGCGGAAACGGTAGGAGTAGATGTCATATGGTTCAGAGCTACGCCGGATAAGCGCAGTCAAGACGTTATTTTCCAAACCTATACATTGTACGGTGTAGAGGATTGTCCTCTTACGCTCAAGGCGGTGTATACTGACAACAGCTATGATGACGCCGCTATAACATTCAATATCATGGGTCTCGAATATTCGGTGCCTTTGACTCTTGAAATAGCGGTCAATACCTGGTATGAAGCTACCAATTATGACGGTACGCTTCCGCAACGTGGCGACATTGTGTTCATCCCTATCTCGAGGAAACTCATGGAAGTGGTCAGTATGACACCTGTCAAGAAAATAGGCGCGCAGCTTACTTCATTTAAAGTAAACCTTTCTATATACAAGCCTACTAGAAGCCGTATCGTCGGTGAAAACCTTAGAGAATCCATCAAGGAAAACACAGTCAATCTCAACTCGAGGTTCGGCGAAGACATCGACGAGACCTTCAAAAATGTCGTCGACGATGATCAGCTTTCAATATTCAGTACGACTTCTGTCGACAGGGCCAAGGAAAACACGGTTACAAGGCATTACGACTCTATTATCAAGGACATCAACAATATCATTGAGAACAATATCAATATAGACGGTCACATTGTATCCCGCTCATATTATGACGCTCTTAACGGAAACGGTTACGTGGTACGTTACAAGAGAGCTGATTCGATACTCAAGATCGATGTACGCTGCCTGTCATGCCTGGTGCGGTTGCGTTCTTTGTCTGACCCGGCTATGACAAACGTGACAAAGATGTCATTAAGCGGTAACATGTTGACGGTTGAAACCCGCAAAAAACTCGATATCGGTACAGAGGTCATAATAAGCCGCGGCGCCATGTCGATAGTGGGAACCGTGACGTCTAAGCAGCCTTATGTCATAGAGCTGAACAAAGACGCCGTAGCCAAATTGAATACATCTTCAAGCTCCTGGTATGCGATACCCGGTTATACTATCGAAAAAGTGTCCAACGCCAACATACTTACTGGCAAGGGCGATACTGAACTCAGTGTAGATATTAAGTCTGGAAAGATTATATCGCTTACAATAGGCGACAAAGAAACGCAGTTCAGACTTACCGCCCCGATGTCATATGACAAGTGGTACGGTGTGATAATTAACATGGGTGAGAAACTCTCTATTGATATATTCGAAGAGTTAGAGCAGTTAACGAATATAGTGCACTTGCCTGATATGCGTAACAAATACTGGCAAGATTTGAACATAAAGAACTATCAGCTCAATATTTCGAATTGCTATATTACGAATATAAGGCTGTACGATACAGAAAACACAGAGATAGACAAGCAGCTTATGGATTTGACCACTTATAATATACCTAACAGCAGTCATGCCATAATAAACGATTCTACTGACATCTATCTTGATAAAAAATTCACTGGAATTAAGGGATAATGGCAACAATAAATACGCAGATAACAAGAAACATTTATATAGACGAAGGTAAAAGCTATGTAATGTCCGGTGAAAGGGAGTTCAATTTTCACCGCAGGTATTTTGATGCCAGGCTTTATCATATCCTTGCCGTATCTAGTAACAAAGCGCAAAAAGGTACGACCGCGGATGACGGCGTAACGGCGGAGTTTAACTTTCTGCACTCTGACAATACAGATAAGGGCAACGCTCTTTACATATATCCGTACCATACTTATGGTAACTTTAGCGGCGATTACTATGAAACGGAAGATTCGATTACCGAGCGTATATCAGACTTACAAGTACAGTTGGACGCTCAGAATAACGCTAAGCATAAAGACACGTCAACCGAAGCCGTGGCTAAGGAACTCAGTGATATGATAACGGAGCTTCAGAAAAGAAGAGACATGATTAATGACTTCAACAAGCATTTTAAAGATAAGATGCTTGCGTCTCATTCGCTTATCCACCCGTATGCTATTGTCAAACTTTCCGGCGCCATGGGTTCCCAGTCTACGCTGGAAGGCAGTTATTTGTTCGATAACTTCGCCACACGTAAATGGTATGAGGTAGACGGTGACAATCTCAGCTCTTACGCCAAGAATCCGACCACGACCAGACTTATCGCTTGGGGAAACGAAGATTTGGAAGGACGTACGCCTTATTCTTACCAGGACTTCGTATTCTGCAAAAACTGGAACGTGATTCCGAATAACAGAATGATAACATTGCGCAGGTATTTCGCGCCTGTTACGGATAACATAGAGTTTGACCACTATAAAGACGTAGGCAGTCTGGAAGATGTTCTTACAATATCTCCCGATGCCGCAATCGGCGTAAATCCAGGACAGCGTCACCTTTGGGCCGACAGTTCCATGGAAAAAATTAAGAACTTGGGTTTCTCGCCTTTGGCTACCGCTGTAACGTATTTCGGAGAAGGAACCGGTAACGAATTATCGAATATACTCAATTTCTCCGTAAAATACAATTGGGAAGATGTTGAAGCCCAAAGCTCTCCTATTGATGTAGACGCTCAGGCAAATGACGCGGGAGGCGGTCTTATCAACAGCAACGGAACGGGTATTTTGTCATCCGCCATGCAGACCATGTCATATATAACAGGCTTCGCGGGTGCGCTAGGAGGAGGTCAATTCAATCCTATGATGGCCGCTACAAATGCCGTACCGCCTGATCCGTATACGAACGGTCCTTACGAGAACAGGATAATCGGACCTGTCAATGTTATAATGAACACAGTCAAGAGAAAGAGAGGTCTTACCTTTACACAAGACGGCTTGAAAATAACGTTCAGCTATGTTTCAAGACCTATCGCCGGAATTAACAATAAAGCAGTGCTGCTTGACCTTATGTGTAACATGCTTATCATGTGCTACTCTAGCGGCACATGGTTCGGCGGCGTAGAGAGGTTCAGGTCACACAATACCACATTGTATCCTTTCAAATACGGTGACGTTATGTCAAAGCTTTACAAAGGACAGCTGTTCGGCAAAAACAGCGCGACGCATCTTATGGCGACGCACGCCTGGGAAATGGGTACGGGTAACCATGGTTTCAAGGACATATTCGGTGAGGCTTTGAAAGATATGAAGAACCTTGTATCCGCTATGTGGAACGAACTTATGTCCGTTGTACATGGCGCTTTTGGTGAAGGGGATAAAGCAAAAAAGGAAAAAGAAAAGGCGCAAGAAGATTTCAATTCCGCGATGAGCGGTACTGTTGTAAAAGGTATACAGAAAGTTTTAGCAGGCCGTATTCTTAAAGGCGCCACAATACCATGGGTAACTGGTAAAAAAGCATTGCTTACCGGTGACCCGACAGGTGAATGGCATCTTACTATAGGCAACCCTCTTAACCCCATCGCTATGATAGGTAATCTTGTATGTGACGGCCTTGAGATAAAATGGTCAGACGAACTTGGTCCCGATGACTTCCCGATAGGGTTTGACGCCGTGGTAAGCCTGAAGCATGGCCTCGGTAGAGACCGTGATGCGGTCGAGTCCATGTTTAACAGAGGTTTTGGCAGAATATATTCGATACCTACTGAGTTCAGAACATCTGCCGACTTCGAGACGAAGGTCGATCAGCATACTGGAAATACGCAAGATGGACGTAAATACGATGAATGGTCGTCAGCATACTTCGGCGGTGGAGGCGCGTATGTAAGCGATATAGAAAGTTCAATGCTAAGGAACAGGGGCAGTGAACGTAATCTGGAACTTCACAAATACAGGTCGCTTATGCCGTTGAACGCTCAAACCAGTACATTCCGTATGGCTACATACACGGTAACACCGTTCCAGATACAGTGGCTGTTATAAAAAATCGCATATATAAAATGTTTACTAAATCACTAGATAATAAACTGTTGTACACGAACAGAGACGGAGTCGAAATGATTGACATCATGGATACCATATACACCAGTATGTATAGGGAAGACTCGATACACTCTGTATATAAAGCCAATAAGCAGTGTGAGATGCGTCCCGACTATCTTTCCGCTTGCTTATACGGAGACGAGGCATACGCGGAAATAACCATAAAGTGCGCCATGCTTTCAAATCCGTTTGCGTTAGAGATGGGTGACATTGTATATGCTATGACACTTGATAATGTCTATAACAATGTCAAAGACTATGTTCCCGAGAATAAAAAAGGCACCTCGATGTATGAGCTGGTGAAACGTTTCCATAAGTACATAGACAAGGACAAGGTGCCTAAGGCAGACGGCTCGGAGGAAAACAAAGTAAAGGCGGTGCCAAGCAAACCAGGACTGGAACCCAATATATCGAAAACCGGTGCGACGGGAGTCACGATTAAGAACGGAAAGATTTATTTCGGAAAGAACAAGAGTGAGGCAGATGCCATAAACGAACCGAAACCGGCGGTAAACGACGGCGTACCTGTCATAGATACCGGTTCTTTCGGCGGGCCTACCGATGAAGAGGCGCTTAGTGATGACGACTATATAATCGCCGGAACAATCGGAGTGGACGAAGAAAACGACTCTTTGGTATTCGACCTTGACGATGACGTGGAGGAGGATTTCGGCAAATATGCGGCGGCTCCAGTAGATCAAAAGAATAACAATATCGTATTGGACGGAACGAAAATATTCTTTACCGGTGACGAAGGAGAAGGTGAAGGCGAAGGCGAAGATGAGGGAGAAGGAGAAAAGGGCAGTGAAATTGAATCCGGATTGATAATACCGACCAATTCGGATTTAGTGGATTGCGCCAAATCCGGTGTAAGTCTCGGCAAATTTCTGAGTTCTTCTGTATCATCTTGTAAATAACTTTTGAATTATGGAATGGACACAAACATACGATAGTCTTAGTAGCGCTATAGCGGGTGACAGCAGTGTCGACGGCAGCGAGCTTATTCCCGAAATAGTAAGGTTGATAGAAGATCCCGACGTCAAAAAGGAAATCGCATTTGACGAAATATCTGTCGATGTGGCGAATGACCAGTCAAACGACCCTACTATTCAATCTACGATAAAAGATACCGGAGGTATAGCGTTTCCGCTCATAAGAATCAACGACTACATATTTCCGGCCGAAAGTGTAAGATCGATGACGATAACCTGTAACAATTTTTTACCGACAATAAGCGTTACAGTGCAAACAGTGGAATCCGATACCATATCGAAAAACATGCCGAAAGACGGCGACATGGTATCGATATTCATGAGGACGACCACCGCTGCGCTCGAATTCGTACGCTGCGACTTTATAATAACGAACGCAGGCTCGAATGCAATGTACTCCAACCCAGATATGACATATTCTACGCTTAATGTCAACGGCGTTCTTTTTATACCCGGGTTTCTTGCCACTAAACAAAATACTTTCGGATACATAGGAACTTCGAGAGAGGTATTGCGCCATATAGCGGAAGACTTCCATCTTGGATTCGCCTATAACGAAGAAGACAACAGCGACGATTTCCAGAACTGGATTTCTTGTAACAGGACCATATCGGATTTCATGAACGAGCTTACGCTTCATTCCTGGAAAGACAATACGTCTTTTTACCGCACATGGATAGACATATATTACAACTTGGTTTATGTTAACTTGAACAAGTACTTCGAGTCCGATAAGAGCAATTCTGAAATCGATATGACATTTGTCACGAATATCATATCCGCTATGGGAACCGCCCAGAATGAAACCGACCCGGATAAGGCGTCCGCCATGCCGAAAATCTTCACAAATCTGTCGGCATTCAGGGGTACTCCTTTCTATATCAAGAAATGGACGCCTTTTAACAGGGCCAGTTCTATTTCACTGAACACCGGATATAGCCGCGACATTCACAGTTTCATACACAATCAAACTGTGATGACGGATAACATAGACGATGCTTTTTCTGTACTTGAATGCATACCGACGTATAACAAGGAAAAAGCGAAGACCGAGATGATAATGAGGGGAAGGGCGAAGTACGACGCAAGCGCGAACCCCGATACAGACAAAGAGCGAATAAACTATGACTTTGTGAACACTTATGTCAAGAAAGACTGGTACGGCGTACTTTACATGATGAACGATACGGATAAAGATCATGAGTCGAACGATACATGGTCGGGTAACGTGCACAAAAACTACGGATTGGCGGCATATCACAATAATATGAACCTGTCCGAACTCAATAAGATGTACATAGAGATAGAATGTGAAGGTCTTAACCTGCAGGTGCAGCGCGGAGAATATGTTCCTGTCTATATCGCTCATAAATCGCAAGTCGAGACTTTAATGAGCAATACGGACGAGGACAACGAACTCGGTACAACGTTGACGGCTAACAGAATGTTTTCAGGCTACTATTATGTGGATAGTATCGAGTATAATTATAAATATGGTAAAGGCGACAGCTTTTCTAACTTTTCTACAAAGTTTACGTTGAAGAGACGCGAATGGCCTACGCCCGAAGTAATAGCGGTAGACAATTCAGAAATATTACCAGAGGAACCGACAGAAAATGAGTAAATGGGATGCGATTTTAAATGATGCAACAAACATGGTGGGTGCCGGTGCCGGCATTACCGGCCGTGTCTTTGACTTTATCAATGCGGGCGGCGCTTCGTCAGTCGGGGTTGTAAGGGATATCAATACAAACGGCTTCCTTGCTACGGATTCCGTATATGTACCCAAATACTTCGTGCGAATGTTCGATGAGCCTACTTATCTTACATTCAAGCTGGAGTTCTTGTTTCATAATACGAGGAATTCACTTTTCAGTAACGACCTCGCTAATCAATGGAGCTCTTACGATCCTACGAATGCAACAAAAGGCGACAACGGTAGTGCGGAAGATCATTTGCCGGCGCACGTTTACAGCATGGACGGAGATACCGAGCATGCCTATGATTATTTGCCCGAAGCGTTTCTTCAAGACAGTATGTTGGCGCAAAATGACGGATACTTCGTATATAAGAACAAATCCGGATACTGGCCGCAAGCAAGCGGACGTGACGCAAGCGGCAATAATGTTCCTCTTAACGATAATAGTTTGATAGGGTATTACTATTCCGCGGAAGATTACCTCGGCCTTAACCGCGGGGAATTCGGCCGCGCGCAGTTGCTGAGAAAGATAAAAATGATACTTAAAGACCTTCAGGACAATTTCCCTTACTATTTCAGGTCGATAGATGGTCTTAGCGACTTGAATAAGATAACCCCCAACTCAGGCAAACGTGTCGGTGACGATGTGGTGCTCACCATAAAATGCTACGAAGGATTGGACCTTAAAATAACGCAGTTATTGCAGATGATACGTAAGGTAACATGGGATGACTGCTATCAGCGCTGGGTCTTACCGGATATCATGCGTTATTTCGGTATGCGTATATATGTTTCCGAGATAAGGACCTTCCATGAGGCGCACGCGCTTGTCGAGAACGGTTTCCGTCTTTCACCGAAGTTGAATCTTTACAATTTCAGGGACGAAGACGGGGAAGGCAGTATGAGGAACGCCACCGAGCTGCCTATGAAGACGAACTGGTATCAGAAAATCATGAGCGCCACTTCGCAGATACTTACCGCCGCACAGGCATTGGGCGACCAGTTTTTCGAAGACACTACTGTTAACGATATCATATCCGGAGCCAACAATACCGTCAATGCGTATTCGAATATGGTCGGCAGTCTTTCCGGTATATATCAGACCATGTGCGTGTCCGCTATAAATGAAGTCATGCCTACCATATGCTATGAGTGTCACATGTGCGAATTCGATGTATCGGATACAGCGATGGAGTTGAATACCCTGCATTCCACATCAGGAGATCCGCAGGAGCAGACCCTTAGGATAAAGGTAAAACAAGTGGAGGACTTCCAGATTTATCCGCTCGACAGAAACCTTGGCGTTAATGCGGCGAAAACCGGATATGCTCTCGACGCGCGCATGTACGGTTACAGAACGGGCGCCAATGTAAACAACCCGGACGAGGTGGAATACTACAGCAATCAAGACGACGAAAAATACAGGAACAGGAGGGCGGAAGGTCTTACCGGTTCCACCGTATTTTCGGATCGGGTATTCAATGAAACGTTCAACGGCGCCAAAAGGGAGCAGTTCGATAAGGCCAAGCAAGCCGGCAATACCGTCAATGAAATGTCTCTTTACAGGAACCTCGCTTCCAGGTATAACGACGCGGTAATAAATTACTTCACCAATCTCGGGTATACGATATTGAGAGAGGACACGGAAACACCGATTTCCCCTCGTCAAAACATGTACCCGGGAGACAGGGCAAAGGATTTGATGTACAGGAATAACGGTCGCGCATTGCACTACAAGAGAAACACTCTTGACACGTTCACCAATGTGATGACGCTGCTCATCAACGGCCTCAATGCAGTAGGCGGCGTGATGTCGTACGCCGGCGCCGAAGTCAACAGTTTGAACAATTTCTCAAGGGCCACAGGTATAACAAGGGAGGATCTTGAATCTACGCTTCCGGAAGTGCATGCCGCCGCCCTTGCTTTAAGAGAAACGGCAAGACAATATAACGATTCGGATTTCAATGACACCAATTTAGGTCATTATGCGTGGCTGCAGCAGCTTGCGTATTCAAAGGCGACAAGGTATTCGCCGATAGGCCAGATGGCCGGCGCGGTGTTGAATTCCGAAGGTACAGGAGTGGTAAGCGGCCCGTGGAATACTCCTAACAGATATGAAGAATCGCCGTATTACGGCACAACATCCGTTGTCGGCGAAGACGCATTCGGAATGAAACCGACGTACGACAACAGATATGTTAACAGCGCTAACGGAATTCGTCCGCAATATTGGTCGACCATATCGCAAAATCCTGATTATAATAGAACACCGTCCGGTCATTGATATGCTCCGGCTAATGTAACTAATTTAAGTTAAAGATAAATATAAAAATAATAATTTGGAAAAATGGCATCATCTCTTTTTAGCTTTGATAGTGTTTATCCTATAAGTGAAGTTTTTTCTAAAGTTATTCAGGATAACGACGAAATGAATGCTCAATATGCAGACTTCAACGTATACGGCGATCAACCGTATTGGTCAACTATTGCGCAGAATCCTGACTATAACCGTTCATCAGAAGGTTAATTGTTAACTGTTTAAGTAGTATTATATGGCGAAGGATTTCTTAGGAAAAGTGATATACAATGAAGACCCTACTTTCTCTGGAAGATGCAAAGTCAGGGTCTTCTCTATCTTTGATGAACTGCCGGACCATAACATACCGTGGTTTGTTCCGGGTGATATAACTATATTCAGCGGCGAAGGCGGCGGTAACATATCAATACCTAAGGTCGGAGATATAGTGAAAGTCACTTTTACTAATAACGACTATTATTCCGGGGAGTATCATGCCATACAGAATCTCGACCCCAATCTGATAGCGGAAATAAAAGATGACTATCTCGATACTCATGTATTGCTTTACGATTCCGATAAGGACCTTATAGTGATATATCAGCCTAAGACAGGATTGAAGATGTACCTCAACGGATCTGTCATAGTGATAGACGCCGACGGTATGATTCAGATGAAGCACAAGAATAACGCCAATGTCATAGAGATTACGAATGACGCTATAACGATAGTGTCCGGTAACAACAGCAAAATCAATCTGCAGACGGACGGCGAGGTCAATATCGAAGGCGGAAACATCAAGGTAAAGTCGAGCAATGTGGAGATAGGTTCGGGAGGCCAGAGTTTTTCTGCCGTAAAGGGTGAACAGCTTGTATTGGCTTTGCAGAGTCTCGTAGCCGATATCGCTGCGAAATACGCCCCTCCCGGAAGTACGAATCTCGGTAACACTTTTCAGAACATACTTTCAAGCGAAGTGAAGGTCCACTAATACGAAATTCGCTTGACGCGCGCGCCAATAGGTTAAATATTTTACTTTTGTAGAGAAACCGGCTTAATGCCGGTTTCTCTTTCTTTTATTTAATTTTCTTTTATTTTATAATTTATATATTATATAATATATTCTTATTTGGCGCCCGCGCCCGCGTATTATAATGTATATAAAAAACAGAAAAACATTTTCAATCTTTTCCGATATAATATGTAAGGCAAAAAATGTATTCATGAAATTTTCACATGTTGCATTTCCCTTAATAAATAATTAAATTGCAGTGATATGGAAATAGATTTCAAATTTAAGAAACTGACAGCTAACCAGATAAAATGGATTGCATTTATAATATTGTTCATCGCTTTGGGATTTTCCGTTACAAAATGCAACTCATATAAAAGGCAATACCGGAATTCGTACCGTGAGTACCGCGACAGTGTCGCAGTATATGTCAACAAATGTAACGAAGCTTACGCTATGAATAACGCATATATAGCGGATATCGCTACAATCAAACGCGAGAACGAAGAGCTGTATAATGAAGTAAAGTCTTTGAAAGACAACCCGATAGTTGTCACCAAGGTTAAAACGAAGTACGTTTTTGACACTGTATACGTTGAGCCGGAACTTACAGCCGATACGGCTACCGGCGATTTCTCCGCCAATATAGCGTATCAGGATGATTGGAACAGTTTTGCCGGCAGGTTTAACGGCAACATATATTCAGGCGCGAGCATGTTCTCTATCGATAAAATGGAGTTCAACTGCTCACTGACGACCGACCTTATTGAGAAAAACGGCAAACTGTATTTCATAACGAAAGCGGACAACCCGTATCTTGTGATAAACGATATTGACGGATATCTTCTATCGCCTGAAAAATCAAAGGTTTTGAAAAAGCAATTTAACAGGCCGTGGGGCGTAATGTTGGGCGTAGGTTGCACCGCTACGGTATACAATAGCAAAGTACTGCTGCTGCCGGGTATACACCTTACCCTTGGCTATAAAATATTAAGTTTTTAACTCATGAAGAAAACCAGGTATCTTCAACTCAATAATGTAATGATGCTCGAATACGAGTTATTGGGCGAACAGTTGACACCGGACAACGATTTTACTGATGTGGAAACTTTTTACTACACGAAATTGTTGAACGGCCATTACTGCATATATTCGCCGATGACATGTGAGGTGTCGTTCGCCAACGCAAAGCCTGAATTGAAGAGTAGAGAAAGCGTTGTTACGTATAACACGCTGAATCATCTTGCGGTACCGAAAGACAAAAAAGACTCTACTTGGTATACATTCCTTGATAACGGTTACGAGTATTGCCAGGAAGACGAGTTCAATTCGTTGAAGTTCCAGCAATATGAAAAATATCTGCTGAATCCGATAGATCCTTCAAGAGACAGCAAGGTTGAGACCCTTGTCGTGCCTGCCAGGATGCGTTATGACACGATAAAGATTTACTTCGTTAACGGATACGATTTTGCGGATATGATGGGCGTGGTGTGTAGGATTTCCGTGGAGACGATCAAGCCGGGAAAACCGATGCTCGACCTTTGCAATTTCTTCTTGACGAAAGCTACCGCGTATAAGATGGTTAAGTACACCGCCGACCCTATCATCGTAAGCAGCCAGATATATGACAGATATATCGAGATAAAGGTGCCGTGCCTTACTGATATATGCGTTACGGATACCGACAATGCGGGCGCGTCTGCTCTTAATGACATATTGCAGATAAAAGACAATGCTCCGAGGCATATCATGATGTGTAGCGTCGAAGACGGCGATTTCGAGATTACAGAGGTAAAGGAATCTGAAGATAACCTGCAGTCGGTCATCAAGAGGTCTTATACCAACAATTCAATGAAGACCAACAGACTTACCAACTGCAACTTCTTCCAGAGTTCGAAGCTTAACGGTGCTATCCCCACTGAATCGCTTACAAGCGACAGGCTCGGTGTCTATATAGCGGAGAACAAGGATTTGCATTGCATAGAGTTTTGTTCGACGTGGCTCGATACAGCCGGTAAGGTGAAGCCGTTGGACTTCAATACTGTGTCGCTGTTCAACCATGGAATCTTCCTGTATGACAAAAGCCTTATAAAGGAATACAGCCAGTATGAGGTAGATGACGACTATACTGTGGACGATAGCGTCAGTATACACAACTGGGTCGTGATGCACACCCTTATCATAAGCTATACCGATGAGAATGATCTCTCTGACCCAAATCGTCCAGCGGAAACCTATAATATGATGCAGTATTTTAGCGATCCTTCGGCAAGGACGATGTTCTACTATAAGCCTTTGCTTACCGATACCGGCGACGTGGAGAAAACATATAACATCCATATTGACTATACGGCAAGGCTGATGAACACCAGGGACATGGTGCAGTTCTTCAATGCCGCTACCTTGACCTCTATCACGCCTGAAATCTATTATACCAATACGGCGGTTACCGCCTATACGGATCTCATACCTTTCAAAATCTATAACAAGATAATTGAAAATAAGCATGAGGTGAAAAAGAACATCTCGGTGGTGCCGAAGATCAAGTACGTGAGGACGTTCTACAATTCGACTGACGTGGTTCTCGAAGGCGCGGACGGAACATACTATTCCAGCGATAATATCATCGTACATTTCAGTAAGGTTCCTAAGAACTACAAGTTCGTGATAAAGAACAGACAGTCTGACAATGTATACGACTATATGGATTTGACAGAAGGCTATTACAAGCTGTACTGTAAGGATGCCGCCGGCAATGAAATCATAGTGGATCCTACTTATTCTTCGAACATGAATATGCTTCTCGGCGAGCTTGAGTTCACTATGACGTCCACTGTGCTGAACGCTTTGCAGCAGGTGGATCCGGCCGAGCGCACTATGTCGATAATCGTATATAACGAAGACAACTCCATAAGTTCTTTGTTCGATTTCATGTATGAATTTTAATACTTTTGCAAAAACCTGTATATAATTTATAAAATTAAAGCATATTTTTTAATATGGCAAAGAAAGTTACTAATCCAAACGAAGAGTTAATGAACGCCTATGTTTCTGAGCATGATGACGTTAATACCAATATGAACGAGCAAATGCACGAAACTATGGTACCTCAGCCTCCAATGGAAGCTATGCCTCAGGCGCCTCGGGCACCGCAAATGTCTCAGGCTACTCAAGGGGCTGGTATTAACAATGCCATCAATCGAAACTACGGAGCTGCTCCTGACAGCATCGCCGCGGTAAAGCAGCACGGTAACCAAGCCAGTGAGAGCGGACTTAAGTACCGCGACAATCTCGGTTACATGCGTATTGACGTGCAGTCATTGCCTACCGGCGGTTTGTTCTACCCCGATGATACGATAATTCGTATTCGTGCGGCGAGAGGTTCTGAAATCAAGCACTGGTCTACTATGAATGATCAGGATATAAACCAGATTTCTCAGGTGGACGACATTCTTAACTATATCATTGAGAAGTGCGTCAGCGTTGACATGCCTGGTAAGATGGGTAGCAGCTGGAAAGACCTTAAGGATATTGACAGATTCTACCTGTTGCTCGCTATCCGTGAGTTTACTTTCCTTGACGGCGACAATGAACTTATGGTTCCTATTTCAGAGGGTAAGTCTATTCCTGTAACAAAGGAAATGATTGACTTCATCAAGATCCCTGATGAGATTATGAAGCACTATTCCGAGGAAGAGAAATGCTTTGTGTTCCACCTCGCCAACAAGGATATCCGCATGTATATCCCGTCATTGGGCGCGTCACAGTGGCTTAAGTCGTATGCGCAGAGCAAGGTGAACGCCCGTGAGGGATTCGACAGCGATTTCTTAATCTTCGCCCCGATGCTCATCAACGACTTCAGGCTTTTGTCGCAGAGGACTTACGAGCAGATGGTCGATGAGACGAGTTTCTGGTCAGTCCAGGAGTGGTCTTTGATTTCATACGTACGCGATACATTGGCCGCTGCTTCCGAACCGAAGCTCACGTATCAGGATGACGACGGTAAGGAGGTTACCATACCGCTCACCTTTCGAGGCGGAATTAAAGCTCTTTTCACTATTCAGGATCCCCTATCAATCCTTCGTTAATATCGAACTGGTGTTTGCGCTCAAGCTGCATATCAGTCCACTTGAGATGTGGCAGATGCCGTTTTACGATATTATGCTTCTTTATAGGGCTTATGAGGAAGTGATAAACGAAGAGAACAAGCGTAACGAAGCGGAAAGAAAGGAGTATGAGGAGCAGATGCCGGATTACCGGAACTTCTCCAACGATATTCAACGGCAGGCGAGCAATTACCATATGCCTACGAGCATGGGTGATTTCAAGATGCCCGCGATGCCGCAGATGCCTTCGATGCCTTCAATGCCGTCTTTACCTTAAACTAATCGTGATTCGATATGAATGAGAACATAATGTACAGGTCCGAAAGCTTTTCCGGGTCCGGCGTGTATGAGGTCAAGAAAGTGATGGAATTCGAAATCTGCACTCTTGGCAATACGGACATACTGGATTACTGTCTGGAGCATTATGACCTTACGCCGGCGTTCAAGAAGTCGCTTTCTGAATTAAGGGACTTCATAGAGAAAGACAACGTCATTATCGAGGATCTCGACGACCCTACTAAAATAGGCTATACCTATTATCTTATCGACAGGCTTGTGGACGAGATATCCATGCTTGTAGGGCATCCGATAAAGTACGCAATATGGCTTGCCGATTTGGATACCGTAAGGGAAATATACTCGGATAGTGATGACGACATAGAGGCGTACGAGATTTCGGACGTGGTTCTGTCGGATTTGGACGAAGACGGAAAACTGTTCGGATACGAGACTTTTCCACTGAGCAGGGAACTGAGCGAACTGGCAGAAGACGAATAATCCCGTCTTCTTTACAGATTGAATAAATATAGGGCAGATCAACAGTCTGCCCTATATTGTAAAAAGAAGTTTCGACTATGAATTTTATCAAGAAAAACTGGAAAAATATATTGCTCATTCTTTTTTGCCTACTGTTCCTGAGAACTTGCGCGAGAAAGAATAACTACAGGCGCAAGCTCGCGTTAACAGGGGATAACGCCGTCGCCTGCATAGACTCTTTAGAAAGGGTAATCTCACAGAGGACCGCGTCATTCGAGAAATCCTATGACAGCCTTCTGCGCGTCAATGAACAGCTCTATAAGGAAATAGAAAACCTTAATAAGGATATCGAGATATACAAGGATCAGAACAATAAGCTTCACAACAAGAAGGTGACGGTCGTTATTAAGGAAACGAAAGAAAACAAAGAATAAGATGAACCAGAAATTATTGTACAAGGTATTCATTTGGGGATTCCTGTTCCTGTATTTGCTTGTGGCCGCGATAAGCTTTTTCCACGCTATACAGTTCTTTAACGTCGGTAACAATATGGCGATGTCCGTTGTCCTGGCGTTCGCGTTCGAAATAGGTCTCGCTTTGTCATTGGCGGCCGTACTGCTGAGCGACGCGAATAAGCGCGCTACTCTGCCTTGGATACTTATGGTCGTATTGACGAGCGTACAGGTCATAGGTAACGTGTTCTCTACGTTCAAGTTCATGAGTCTGTCTGGTACCGAGTATTACCAGTATCTGGCGAAGCCGCTGCTGTTCTGGATAGAGGGCGTTTCAGAGGATACCGTCCAGATCGTGGTCAGCTGGATTATAGGCGCCATACTTCCTATCATAGCGTTATTCATGACCGATATGGTTGCCACGAACATCAAGAACCTTAACAGCGCCAAGGAGCTTCCGCAGACAAAGGACAAAGACAAGGAACATGAGGCGGCGGATAAGCCCAAGGAGAACGGCAAGGCCATACCGATTCCGTCCAATTACATGCCTCCGACAGATTCGTCAAAAATCGAGACAGAAGAGACCGTTGAGGAAAAGGAGGAAGAACCTATGCCGGTCGAAGAAAAAGCCGACACGGAAGACGAAAAGGCCGTTAATGAGGATTTTCAGAAGGCCGCCGTATCGGAGGTGGAGGTACCGGCGGAGAAAAAAGGCCTGCTAAAGAAAATCGGAAGCGGGTTGAAAAACCTGTGGACAAGGGGGTAACCAAGAAACCGAGCTATAACAACGTATGGGACTATATAGACGAGACCGAGCCGGACGAGCCGATTCGGACATATAAGGCGCAGGCTCCCTATGTGAACCTGAAATAAAAAATAAAAGCGGTAATCACTTACCGCTTTTATTTTTTTCATGTTGTTTGAGATTAGTAAAGCTGTCCTCCGACCATATAGTTCGGAGCGACCATGTATTTAGGCTTAGGCTCCTCTGTCTTCGGTATCAGAAGTTCAAGCCCCTCCGGAGAGAGTATTATGAACTTGTTCGTTTTCGTCACCCTGACCATTATCGCCGCTATAGAAGAGTCGGCGTTTTTTATTATGCGCGAAACCGTGCCCGTATATGTCTTTCCTGTATCGTTATACGCCTTTCCCCTTACCCTGGAACCGGGTTGTATATAGTAGTCGGTGCATAACTCGTTTGGCTTGAACCCAAGGTCATTCCTCGGCTCCATATAGATACTGTACGCGAAGCCGTTTGTAGAAGGACCGCCTACGCCGATACCGGTAAAGGCGCCGCCGGACATCACTTCGGTTTCGTTAATGTGCTCGTATTTCATATTAGGAGAAGGTCATATATTTTACTGTCACAGGGAACGGATTCGGGTTGTATATGATAAAGCTCGGTATCAGGTTCCTTGAATCCGTAGACTCGTCGTCATTCACCGTAGTCCTGGCGTATATGGCGCCGAATGTCATCCATCTGTTATGCTTTGTCAAGTAGTTGCAGTATCCGTACAGACCCATGAAATCTTTGAGCATCTCGTCCTCGTAGATTGAATTGAGCATTGTCTTTATTGGTATGGATTCCTGCGACCATTCGTGCGCTGATTCGCATGTATCTGGGTCTATCTGAATCTCTGGGCCCGGAACCTCATCGGAAAGTATCCAAGGCTTGAAGTTCTTGCACCACTTGCAATATGTGTCATATTCGGACCTCGTGCTGAAAGAATCGACCACGTCTCTTATTACACGTACATACAGAGGTATGTTATAGTAGTCGAGCTCACTGGGTAAAAGGTAATCCTCTACGCGGTCCTCAATGTGGGCTATTCTCAATGCGCGCTGATAATCGTATACGTCATCCGCGTTATATACCGGATAAGTAGGAACCACCAGGCATCCTTTCATGGCGCCGTTCTTGTATTTGTACGCCGGGACGTACCTTGAGAAATCTTCATACAAGAAATATGTAACCACTCCGTACTTGGCGTTATAATTTCCGTTATTGAACTCATCCATGAATCCGTTGAGCATTGTCAACGCATGGTATATATGCTCGTAATTGCTGTTGGAAATCTTCGCCATATAGACGTTCAGTGTCATGAAGGCGCTGTCTTCCACGAAACCGTGCTCTGCAATGTAGTCGTCGCTGAAACCGAAGCTGAACTTCGTGTTCTCTATTATCTCCTTGAAAATATCGTCGATAATCTCATCAAGAGTCTTGTCTGAGCCGCCGGTGCTCGGGTCTACCGCCTTCTGCCAAAGCAGTATGTGCGATATCCAGAATTCATACCCCAACTGCGTGGAAGTGAATGTCAGAATATCATCTTCAAAGGTTACGTTAACCGGTATATGGCGCTTGTCGAACATTTCCTGACACACGTCTACGAAAGTTACGTCTTCATTAATGTCGCCGCAGGCCTTTATAAAATATGTACGCTTCAGCTCTTTGCCGTCGGTGCAACGTATCGCGAACGTGATTCCGCTCTTGTACATCCAGTCTTCAACCTTAATCCTGTTGCAGCAAAGCTTGTAGGATTTCGACATGTAAGAGGCGCCACGATCTATTCCGCGTACGTACATTATTTCATAAGGGTTCAATATACGCATGTCTGTCGTATATTGGGTGAGAGGAACATGCACACCTTCCAATCCGAGGGAAGCCAGTACATTCTCGTTGTCTGAAATTACGCCGGCGCTGTCGGTGATGTCGAACGATATTTCATCGGCAGAAGCCCCGTTACAAGTCAGATTCGTATAAATGTATGACTTTGTAGGATTATTATAGTATTTTGAAAATAAATCTGTAGCCATTTCTTAAATTAAATTTATATACTATATTTATCGGTTTAGGCAACTATGTCGAATACGTTATAATGCAGGGTCCAAGAGAACGAGTTGTAGCTTGCGACTGACGCCGCATAACTGAGGTTAAGCTCGCCTAACGCCGTCGGGGTTATTTCACTGAACAGGAATTCGGTCAGCATGAAGCCCGCGTCGTTCAGGAAACCGAGTCTTATCGGATCCATCCATATCGGCTCACGAGGATTTACATGATCTCCGTAATGCAGGTAAATGTCCATCTGGTCCCATAGAATCCAGTATGATATGTAGCTTTCCGTAAGCTTGAAATTGATTCTAAGGGTCTTGTCCATCAATACTTCGAGCTCTTTTCCTGACGGATAAGCGACCTCATACTGGTTGCGCTGCTGGATAGGCGTATCCACGTTTATGCCGGGGAAATTGACCGTCTGTATCTGCGAGTTCATGAAGTCTACCACGCTTTGATAAGGAAGCCTCATTTTGTTTATGATAGGCCCCCATTTTCTGCACACGTCATCATAGAAGAACGTGCTTGGAAAATATATGGTAAACATCTGGGGTTTATTGTTGAGTACCATATTATTAACTCTATAATTATACTTTATCTATTTATTTGATTACTTTATTACATATGATAAATATACAAATTGACTACCGCTATGAAAGTTTATGTGAAGCGCAAGAAGAAAAAGGTCCAGGAATGCGACGGATGCTGCGGTGACGTCGGAGGCGGCATGGGTTTCGGAATGGGCGAAGTGGTCCCAGGCGGACCCGACAGGTTTGACCTTGGTTTCGGGATGCCGCCGTTCACTCAGGCCGGCGTTCCGAACAAGAAGAGAAAACGGATAAAACTTAAAAAGAGGAGAAAGAAATGAGCGAACCTATAAAAGCCAATGAGGTTAACAAGCTGAACAAGATAGACGATACTGAATTGTATAACAGGTATAACACGGATGACGTATTCAACCGCGTCGTTATCGTCGGCCTGCTTAACCTTATGAACAACAAGATACGATATGACCAGATTTTCGAGAATACTGTCATAGAGAATGTCCATGTGCCCTGCATGTACGACTTCGGAAGCAGCGATGAAAGATTCGCGCAGGATAACTATACGTTCTTCGGCGCATCCTGCTTCGGCGAGAAGAAGATCGACGGTAAGTTCGACATGCTTCCGAGATGCGCTATTAGGTACACGGGTTCACAAATCGATTCCGGAAACATCACCAATAAAGGCGTGCGCGGATATTACATGAAGAATGAGAACGGAAAGCTTTCTTCGTATACCGCTTTGCTTTATTCCATACCGCTTACGTTCAATTTTGAATGCGAGATGTGGATAGACAACCTGGACACCGCTTTCAAAATTGAGCAGTCTATACGCGAGACTTTCTATAAGAACCGTACATATAACGTATTGTTCCGTGGGATGAAAGTGGGTTGCTGTGTAGGATTTCCGGAGCAGCAGTCCCTGACAAAGACCGTAAGCTACGCATTCGATTCGGAGAGGCAGCTTAAACTGAATTTCAATCTGGCGGTAGAGACTTATCAGCCGGTGTTCACTGAGCCTATGCCGTCCGGTACGGTTATTAACTATATAGGCGTAGATTTAACCTATAATGCTCTGGCCAAGGACGCCGATAAGAAGCTCTATATAAAACTCGACGAAATAGAGAAGGGTACGATAATTCCGACGGGACTTCCTATCATGATAACATGGAAGTACAAGTCGAACGTTTCTGAGATGCTGACCTTGTCGCTTTCGTATATCGACGAGACTACGGGCAAGGAGCATCAGATCGCGACGCCTTTGTATAACGAGGGATACTATATCTGGAACGTGCCGCAGAGGATTTCCGGATACGTGCAGCCGGATATTACGTATATACCGGATGAGACGCAGCATATAGAGGAAAAGCCCATTGTGCGTATCGTGCCGGATGATAACGGTAATATCACGGAGAAGTCGTTCAATGTTGTCAATCCCGGCCGTATCGTCTCAAGAAGCAGTTCTATTAAGGCGGTGCTCGAATATGTCAACAATTCCAACGGCAATGTCGAGATTTCGGCCGATACGTATTCTTTCAACATAAAGGACAGGGGTCTGGATCCTGATAATCCGGTCACCATAGCCGAAGGCAAGAAGCCGATGAAGTTCAAGAACAGCTTCAAGAAACTGCCTATAACACTGAAATTGACATACCCGCTTGACCGTACTTTTTATGACAAAATAGAGGGTTTGTATATACTTTAAAAAATTGAAAATCGTAATCTATTGATACTTAAGTATTTATAAATTGCGATTTTCAATTTTTTATTCTCATGTGAAAATAAATATTAAAAGATAAAAATAAACTGATTTGTATGAATACAGAAAATCGTATTTCATTCAAGAATATAACTGTTTTTCCAATGGGTAAAGTTATTTCCGGACTTCGTACTAAAGAAGGGAATAACAGACCCGTCATGCAGTTGTGCGAAAAATACGAGGCAGCTCTGAAGTCAGGAAAGCACGCTTTCCAGTTATGCGAACAGTTTACGGCGGATCTCGATGCTATCGCTGATACTGATATCACACGTAGCGTAGTAAAGAGGTGCAACAAGATATTGAAGGAAAATGAAAGAGATTTGGCTAATATGAAGGCCGTGCAAAGCCTTTATGAGTCAAATCTTTCTTATATAGCCGGAAATATCGAGCACAAGTTGGCGGCTTATCTTTCAAACAAGTCCGTCGATAACCGTAATTCGTTGCATGAGGCTGTTTCCGTTTTCGCAGGAAATCCGGCAGTTAACTCTATTCTTGAGAACCTTTCGTATGACGAATACGAAGTGAAACACGGCAAGGAGCTCAACAATCTCAAGACCGTGTCTGTAAAGGAAGAAAAGACCTATACAGAGGAAGAAGTCAACGCCCTTATCAATGAGAGGATGAAGGAAATGGAAAACAACAAGAAGCCGGCCGCTTCTACCAATTCTTTCAGGGATATCAACACTCACATTGAACTGGACAAGACTATCAAGAAGATTCTTGAAAATTGCGGAACCAACAGGAAACTTGCGGTGTTCTGCATGAACTACTACAACGAGCTTAACCGCGGCATTTCAGAGGAGACCCTTTACGAGTCGTTCATCAGCGGCATTTCCAACTGGAACTACATGCCGGCGGTCGACACTGAGATTTCGGCGCTACGTTCAAGGACAGAAAAGTACAAGCAGGAAATAGACCTCAAGAAGATTCTCGAGTATATGTCCCAGACCGGCTCTTACTACATCGTCCCTCTTATCGAGGAGTGCGTGATGGATTACGTCAATACCAAGACCCTTGCTAACAAGGCTATCTTGAAACAGCGTCTTGCTCCGTTTGAGTTCGACCCGTTCGTACGTGACATCGAGAATATCCTTCTTTACGATTTGTCAATCCCGAACACCGTGTACCTCGGCGAATCTGTCGAAAAGAAGAACGCCTATGTGCATACCGATATGGTGTATTCTCCTGTACTCTATATCAAGGAGAATGAGTCCGTGTTCAATGTAAAGGGCATGTATTATGTGAAGAAAGGAAACTCCATTTCCAGACTTCCTAAGAGGGACATCCCCGCATTGCCTGAGTCATTCAGCAGAATTTGCGCATACCTTAACGCCCCGAATATCGAGGTGATCAACGAGACTAATGAGATTAAGGTTTATCACGGCAGCGACAGCGCTGTAATCAGTGAGGGCGCTATCAAGCTTAACGGCAAGAAAGTCACTACAAAAGAGCTTTCGTCATTATGCGAGCACTTCCAGGTAATGGGCGACAATAAGAACGCCTTCTACAAGGAAATCCAGGATTTGAACGAGGCTTTCAATGAAATCGCTTATATCGATTTCGTAAAGCATGTCGCGTTGAACGAAGACGCCAACCACTATGTCGACGTATTCCGTGTGAAGAATAACATTTTCGTTACCACGGTTGACAAGGCCAACGGCGTTTCTACGTTCTACAAGAACGTGAATCCGATCCAGTGCCGCAAGTACATCAATGAACACATGGGCCTTAACATCGGCGAGATTTTCGAGGATATCCTTCCTTCGCAGGAAACCGTGAAAAAGATGATACTTGAGAAGCGCGCCCTTTATGAAAGCTATTTCGAAGAGCTTCAGAGCAAGGAAGCCGAGCTTAACGCGCTCAAGGATGATCCGGATACCGATACTGCCGTAATAGACGACGCTTTGAAGATCGTCCACGACGAGATGGAAAAAGCCAAGTCTGATTACCAGGACTATGTAAAGAGCACAGACGACTACCTTAACGGCAATCCGGACGACGCTGAGAAGAGCACCGACGCGGAGGCCGGCGATTTCATCGACAATCCGGAAGACACTACTTCAACAGAATCTCCCGAGGAGATGAGCACCCCTATCGAGGATGAACCTAACGTGGTCGACAATCCTGCCGATACTCCGGTCGACGATACGATTACCGTGGGCTCTAACATGGATATCGATATGAACAGCGTAAGCGATTTCGACGGATTGCTTGACACTCCTGCCAAGTCAGAAGGCAACAGCGACAGCTACAAGGTAGTGGATGTCAGGTACAATTACAATATCAAGGCTGACAAGACCGAGAACAAGGGTGAGCTTATCGTTGTAATCCCTACGGTCGATATGAATGGCGACATTCGCAATGACATGAAGCGTATCACTTTCTACCTTGACGATAACGGCAAACCGATAATCAATAACGAGTATATGCCTCTTGACATGTACATGGCTATCATAAGCGCTATCAACAGTGATCCTAAGACAGCCGAAGTCATTAATAACATGAAGAGCGGTAAGATTGCCCATAGGTCACCTGAAGGAGATCAAAACCCGACCCCCGAGGTTACCTCTGCGCCGGCGGAAGAGCCTGTAGCCACGGTTTCAGCGACAGTGGAACCCGCTGCTGACGGAGAGTCAACTGTCGATATAGATTTCAGCGCCGATAATGACGAAGATTTTGAAAAGCTCTTGGCCGATCTTGACAAAGAGGATTTCTCTGACGAAGAGCAGTCCGATGAGAACAAGGAAGAACTGCCCGCTGAGCCGGCAGTTGAACCCGCTGAACCGGCAGATAACGCCGACAATATCCCAGTCGATCCGGTAAAACAAGAAAGTCCGGAGGAGCAGAGAGCAGACGGTGAGGCCGCTACATATCCGATCGACGTTCCGTTGAATTTGGACGATATCAACCCTATTTCAAAGGATGATTTCGAAGGCGATCTTGACAAGGCTGGTATCAAGCATACTCAGTCTGAATCAGATTCACAGGAGATTTGCTTCACCATTACGGACAAGTCACAGGTAAGATGGCTTAAGAACTACTTCAAGGAGTGGAAAGGATACGGAGAAGTCGAATTCAACAGTTTCTTCCCCGAACTTAAGAACTGCATGGAGAACAAAGGTTCTGTACCTACCATGAAGCTCGAATCAATCATGCTTCCTTACAACGATTATGCTAAGCTTTTCCATGCTGAGGTCGAGGGAGAAAAAACCCCTGCTACCATAAAGTTGGTGTTCGAGTCTGAACAGGATAAAGTTTTCGCATACAACACTCTTAAGGACTACGCTAAGACCCATGCTTTGGACGAGAACGCGAAGCTGTTCGTAGACAGATATGAGGAAGAGAAGCTTAATGAATCTTCATTGATTAAGGTTCCTTACAGCAGCTTCCTGCATCAGAAGATGTCCGCCATGGACTTCGGCACTAAGGTTTTGGACGAAAGCCTGTATATCACGGTAAACGGCCAGAACGCTAAGAAAGCCAAGTCTATATTCGAGTCTTATTACAAAGACGAAATGCCTAACTCAGTAAAGCAGTTTATCGCCGACCTTGCGGTGAACGAGAACGTCAAGATTACGATTGAGGCGGACGGAAAGACTGTCACCATTGACACTGACGACCTTGCAAAGGGCGCCAAGAAAGAAGGCGAATCGGAAGAGAATCCTGACGAAAATTTCGACCCTGACAAGTCATTTGAAGCCGTCACTACGTTTGACGACAAGACCATGAACCCTTATGGAAATGAACCGGATGACGATGACGCCGATGACGACAAAGACAAGGACGACAAGAAAAAGGACGAGAAAAAGGACGACGAAGACTCTAAGCCTTTGAAAGACGATGAGAACGTGACAAAGGAAGAGGACAAGGAAAAGAAAGAGGATGATAAGGATGGCAATGATGAAGATCAGGACAAGGGTGACGAACAGAAGCCTAAGGCCAAGAAAAAGATAGTCATCAAAAAGAAGAACGAATCTGTTCAACCTACTCTTTCCAAGACCGACGTAATCGATGAGATGCTTGCCGAATCCGCGAAGCCTACCGTATTGGATAACGTGAAGCTTAGCGACGGAAGAAGAGGCCAGATTATCTATCAGATGGCAAATGGCGACTTTATCGTAAACGTAGCCGGCCGTACAGTCGAGTGCGCGCAGAGTTCAGTGACTATGGTCAACGAACGCCCCGATACAGTCGAGTGCCCGTACAAGTTCGATCCTAACACTCTCAAAGGTTTGTTTGAACAGTATGTGAAATGCGGCATGTTCATGAACGGAGTCAGAATGACCCCTGAAGATTGCAAGGTGAAGTACTCAGACTATGTAATCGCCGGTAACGAGGACAAAGTTCCGGTACTTGTTGAGAACCAGAAGCTTTTCATCGACAGGAAGTACATAAGAATCCTTGAAGACGTGAACACTTTCGCGAATGTCGCTGAGTATGAAAAACTCGGGGATAAATATTTCTACAATAAGAAAGATTTCAGCTTGGCGGAATCCGCCAACAATATGAGCGCGCCTGTACGTGTTCTTGCGAATACAGGTGACAAATGGGAACTTATGACAGTCCCTGCTCATACGTTGAAGTCTTAAAAATAAATTGAGGGTTAACTAAATGGGAAAATTCGACATGAAAGAGGCCGAAGGCTTGAAAGATAAAGTGATAGAGGCCAGTCATAAAGGCATCGGTTATTTCTTAAAGAATGTATTGCTCCTTCTTTTGATTCTTGTAGGCTGCTATATTTTTACCAATCCTGATATTATCATGAATCCCTCGAAGTTTGTGGAAAATTTCGACAGGAGCTCGATATATTCTGTAGCGGTTCTGGCGATTATTGTAATAGGTATATTCCAGTTAGGAAGGTCGATATTGCGTGAGAACAGAATAGCGCAGGATGTATTTGATAAGGAAAAGGTTAAGCAGGAGCGCAAAGAGCATGTTGATGAAATCAAGAAGCGTATACACCGCAATCCTGACATTTCATTGGTTCTTAAGGACCTGCTGATTAACCTGAACGGCTCAAGAGCTACCGTATGTGAAATGCATAATGGTACCAATACTCTGGCCGGCGTTCCGTTCGTACATGTTTCCATGACATATGAAGAGATTTCAAACGAGGTTCAATACTCGGCGGAAGACTATAACGCGATTAACATGTCGCGTATGCCTTTCATCTCGAAACACTTTGAATCCGGTTCGTGGATCGGGGCAACAGATGAGATTTTGAGAGAGGACAAGTACCTCGCCACTAAACTCAAGTGCAATGGTGATGAATACATAGGATTCGCGGTAATGCACGGCAAGAATTCTGTTCTCGGCGTGCTTACGATAGCGTTCCCTGACAAAGACAAGCATCCTACCAAAACTGAGATTTCGCGTGAACTTATGAAGGCTTCGCAGAAGCTGAGCATACTTCTCGACAAGTAAATACATTTGTTGAAATAAATTGTAAGGCAAGGGAAAAGATTATATCTTTTCCCTTGTTTTTTAATCATATCCTACGTTTCAGTGTATAATTTATAGGTTTTAAAAATATGCGAAGAATGAAATGTCAACAAAGAGACAGGCACAGATAAGGGCGCAGAAAGAGGGAGTCGAGTTTATAGACAATACCCTGGATAATCCTGCGAAGAAGAGTTCAGATTCTCACTACGTGAAGAATTCCGTATTGAGGGAAGAGTTGAAGAAATGCAAGGAGCAGGATAAGCTCACTAATGAAGCGGTGAACATGTTTACGCAGATAGCGACCAAGCTTTCTGCCGGTATAAAGTACAACGATCCGGAGGACAGGAAGGATTGCATAGCGTACGCCGTTTTAGATTGTGTTCGCTATTGGCGCAATTTCGATCCCGATGTCTCAGAGAACGCCTTCGCATATATCACCTCTATATGCCGCAATGGATTCGCAAAGGGTTGGCGTGCGTTGGGTAAGATGAAGTGTCCTGATTCTCTTGTGATTTCATTGTCGGATAATTTATACTCATTGTAAAAATAACGAAGCGATATGGAAAGTTTATTGAATAATCCGGGTTTGGCCAATTTACAGGATTCGGAGATGGCGGAATCTGTCGCAAGCGCTTTGGCGCAGGAATCCGAAAGCTTGTTGAACCATGAAGAATTGAAAAAGGCGAACGAAGAGTTGGCCGGCCATTTGTCCGTGTATGACCAGCCTGAAATTACGAAGCCTACTGATCACCCTGTATATGAGGGCGGAATTCCTCCGTATGAAGTCCAGGCGCAGATTGTGTTTGACAATTACATGAACAGCGCCAACAGGTTTATGTCCGGTAAGGAAAAGCGCAGGCTGTACCGTGAATGCCTTAGGAACGCTAAGAAGGGAAGATATAACTATATGTTCGATCCTGCTAAGATGCAGAAACGTCAGGAAAGAGCCCGTCAGAATTTCGACAAGATGAATAAGCCCCAGTAATTTTATTTGATAAATATTAAAATTAAATAATTACAATGGGTAAAGAAAACGGAGTGTTTTACAATAGGCGTAGAATGCCTTATATGACCAAGCTTTCTTTGAATTCCCGTGTCAACGAATCTCAAGACGACGATTATATACCAAGAACACAGGAAGAGCTTACGGAGCTTGCTGACAGTATTAAGAGGGCTGCGACTAAGTTGAACAATATTCGCAAGGCTTGTAAGGAGTTGGATCCTGAATTTGACGGTAAGCTTATCGATATCGCAAGACTCAAGATTACGGACAAGACTCTTGATGATTTGCATGATATGATATATGACGAGCAAAGGTTGCTTGATGCATACAATTCGGAAATAGAGGACGGAGAAGACAACGAGCTTGATCCAGATGATCTTGAGGATACTGATATCTTCGACGCGCCGGAAATAGAGGACGAAGAGGATGAAGAAGACGATATTTTCGACAGTCCTGAAAATGTGCAAGAGAAACCGGTATCGAAGTTCAGGTTGCAAGGAAAATCTGCGCTTCCTGAGTATGATCCGAATGACGACATTGAGACATTGTTTTTCAAGACAATGCAGTATTTCTGGATGACCCGTGATGAAAGCGAACTCATCGATGATTATGCTTTCTACATGAATCTGAAGAAAGAACCGGGTGTGGATTATTTTGTCATTCCTATCACCGTATTTAACGATCGTAGCATTATATTCAAGGTGCTCAGCATCGACGGTGAGGAACAGAGTCACCTCGAGCCTACTATTTCAGTAAAGGATATCGACCTTGAAGACGATCATACGGATTTCGCGGATTTGGCGGAAATCTTCGAGAGAGAAACCTACAAGTAATCAATTATTTTTTGCTATAAAAAGAAAGCGGAACGATTTGATTCGTTCCGCTTTTCTCGTTTAAAACAGTGAAACTGTTTTTGATGATTTCTGCTTTTTCTTTTCACCGACAATGTTGGTTATTTTCACCTTGCTTACAGGCTGCTTCACTGTAAAACCAGAATCATTAATCCAATCATCATCAAGCATGTATTTGTCGTTGCATGCTTTACAACCTAGTTTTATGTTCGGTGCTTTCTTCATAAAAAAGAGTTAATGATTTTATATTATATTTCGATTTTTCGAATATGATTAAAATCCGATCCAGGAAGTTTGCGCCTTACGTCTTATATAGCCGTTAGGCAAGACTGCCTCCGCTCCGGGCAGTGTGCCTTTCGCATATTTCTTATGAATCTCCGCAGGAAGCGCCATATATTCGGCAAACTTGTCCGAAAGTTCCGCATTGACCGGCTCTACCGTTACCGGATCCTCGAGCTCTCCGGACTCATCCATTTTGCAGCATGCCGCGGTAACGCACTTGATTCTGGCGTCTTCCCTCTCCTTGATATAATTCTCAAGCTCATACACCAAAAAAGCGTGTATGTTCTTGCGGTAGTCTGAGTACATTCCGGTATCTGATTTCACCGTGAGGTTTGTCGTATGTTTCCTGTACTTAAAGAGCACTTTTTCTACTACATGCGAATTAACAAAAGGACCAACGCGTTTTTCGAACTCCGTATCTGCGCCGCACATGAACGGCCTGAATCCGCCGAATTCCCTGAAAATGTCGTTCTTTACGAAGATTTGGCCGTGTCCAGTACAGCTGCTGGAACTTTCCTTCTTTGTTGATGACACGAATGTGCGCAGCTTACAAAGCAGTATATCGGAGTCGTTTTGTTCGGCATATTCGAACATGGTTTTCACCATATCCGGCTCCATAACGTCATCGGTGTCAAAACGCAAGATGTATTTGTATTGCGCCATTAAGGCAAGAGTATTGGATACAATATAAGTTCCTACATTTTTGGGGAAGAAGAAAACATTAAGACCTGGATAGTTCGGTAAAATTTCCTTTACCTTATCCAGGGTTTTTCCACAGCCGTCTATGCCGAGAAGTATCTCATAGTTTCCTTTCTTAAAGAACGTCTGCTTCATTATAGAGTCAAGGCATTCTTTTATATAGTCCTGTGTATTCCATGCCGTGAGTATGATAGACACTCCCTTTTTCATAGAAAATCTTAATTTTAAGTATTTATTTCTAGCATTTTTAGGGTTCATATTTTAAAGATAAATAATGTAATAATAGAATTATCAATATGGCAAAGATATTTGTAAAAAGACACAAGATAAACGAGGATGATGCAAACGCCGCCAATACAGCTACTACGCAGCAGGCTTCACCATCTCCTACGGATCAAAATGCACAAACCAATCAGGCTCCGGTCGCAGGGGATCCAAATCAGAAGTTTGATGCATTGCAGAAGATTGTAAATAATCTTAAAGCGGAAAAGGATAAGAAGATTTCCGTGCTCCAGAAGCAGATAGACGATATAAACAGTCAGTTCGCTACTATTATGGTTACGCATAGAAAATCCGCAGAGGCGATAAATGCCGAACTTACAAAAGCTCAGCTTCCGACTCGCGTTCTCCAAGAGTCCGTTGAAACTTCATATGCAGAAACTCCGTTACTGTCAATGAGCGACTTGAGATTCAGTAAGAAGCTTTTTGAATCTAAGAAAGGAGAGTCGCTTGTCAAAGAGTGGCAGAGACTTTTGTATTCCGCTATCGAAGGAGCCGGTACATCACGTACCCCGGCTATCGAGGAACTTTGGACAACCGCCAGAATCATAAAGAACAAGATTTATGAGTGGGAGTCAAAGGAATGGAGTTCTGAAATAGTGCCTAAAAACCATTGGACAGAGGTTTCGGAATTCATAAAGGAGTATCTTACACGTAGCAGAGAGTTTTCTTACAGCAAAAGCGAACTTGATCGTATCGTAGCAAAGCTTGAGGAAAGGGTAAGAGGATCTAAGAGTTTTTCTTGGATATTCGGAAGAGACATAGATAAAAAATAATATATTTGAATATAATGGCAGAATTAAGAACTAAGTCAGGAAAGTTAGTAAGCTGCAACATACTTAATGAAGGCAGTAACTCCTACCTTGTTGAATATAACGGCAAAGTCGGCCATGTCAAGAAGGATAGGATAGTTTCCATGAATGAAGAAGATAAGGCGGTTTTGGAAGGATTCTTTGATCGTGTGAAACAGACTTTTGACAAGATTAAGAATGCAGTTAAATGCTTCGTGTTTAGAAACGAGAAGCAAGGCATCATGCAGGTTGCCGTTGCGAATGAAGATACCGGTAGAGTTTATCCCGTTTCAATGCCTATCCAGTCCGCTTTGGCGGCGGCTCAGGGAAAGAATGAGACGATTGTCGCATATGACGGACCGGAGTCAGACTACAGGTTTGCAGAAGAGCTCGGTATATCTATAAGCAATGTTCCGAAGGTCGGAACTGAAAGCTGGGTAAAGGACGGCATCGAAAAAGCAAGGAAAAGATTCAAGGCATTTGAATCTGTAAAGACTCCTCGCAGAGCCGCTATCAATGAGGCTACCGCAAGAGAAAAGGCCGCCAAGTATGCTTATGTACCGTTGGATATGGTCGGCAATAAGAAATCAACTAAGTCGGACGGCGAGAATTTCGGCGCTGATGACTACTTTGCTGAAAACTGTACCATTGAAGAAGCGGTGCGTAAAGTCTATATGATTTACCGTAAAGTAAGAGCGGGTCAGTCTTCAAAACAGGCAGTCTGCCTTTGGGGTGCCCCTGGTATCGGTAAGTCGAGCATGAAAGACGCTATCCTTACTAAGATTAGGGCTAATTTCCCAGATGCAAGATGGGTTGAGATTTCCGGTCGTGGCAATTCAGACGACTTGTACATGCAAGTCAAAACTACGGTGAACTTCCAAGGAAGAAACGGCGAGGAAAGAGAAAAGAACGCCGTATCTTTGGAGAATATCGCGAACTTGCCGATGTTCAATCAGAACAATATTATTGACGAAGAAGAACTTGCTGACAACCACTTCTACGCTAACGGCGGCAGATTTAAGAACGGTAAGCAAGTTTCAAGGGACGACGGCGGTGTCATTTTCATAGACGAGTTCAGTAGGTCTAAGGAAGAGATGATGAAGGTCCTTATGTCATTGATGTCCGACCAGAATATCGGCGGCGGTATGATACTTGGAAACAGGTGGATTGTTATCGCGGCCGCTAATACGAAGTCTCAGATGACAGGTTTGGACGCCGCTGAAGACTTCTATCTCGATGTGGCTCAGAGTTCACGTATCTGCAATATCAACTTGAAGCCGAGCGCTGAAGAGTGGTATACCAAATACAGTGAATCCTATATAACATATACTTCAGACGTGGACGGCAAGACTTATACGTTCTCTGAGGTTGAACCGGAAATCCTTGAGTTCGTGCTTACTCAGGAAAATAAGAAATGGTTCTATAACGCTCAGATAGTACCGAGAGACGAAGATGAATACGTTAACCAGTTCGCTTCAAAGGCTATCCCGAGAACATGGAACGAGGTGTCAGGAAGTATTCGTTTCGACATGATACTTTACAATGAGGAAAACGATACATATATTACCAATATCACGGACTTCTGGAACATGAAGGACAAGAGCGGTAAGAAACCCGGTAGGAATATCATATTGACCGAATTGAAGGAAACGGTCGGCGTACCTGCGGCAGAGGCGTTCACAAAGTGGATGGACGGAAGAGAGTTCACCAAGGCGGACGCTACCGCCGTTTGGGAGACGGGTAAATGCAAGGTGACGACATATGCCGGACCGTTTACACTGGATAAGACTATCGTTCCTAGCTTGATTGCTTATAACCCTGGTTTCTCCAAGATTTCGCAGTCTAATTCCGCTACTATCGCGGATTTGATAGATCCGGAGCAGCTTATCAATGTAATGGATTATCTGTATACATTGATTACCAATACTAACAAGGGAAGCGGCGCCGTATCGACGATATTCGAAACTACATTCGGTACATTCCAGCAAGGTTGCATAAGGCATATTAAGAGCCTTAAGAACGCCGGTGAAGAGTTCAGCGAGTTTATTAATCTCGATGAACTTAAGGAACACCCTGAAGCGCGCGACCTTGTGAATTATTTCTCTTATCTCGGCGAGCAGCTTGAGCAGACGAAGGACAATCCTGTGTTACTCAAGAAGATTGTGCGTTTCTGCGAGAAGTACGAGGAGATAACCAATAAAAACGCAAAGAACTATTAATGAAAAATTTCGATACATATTACAAGCTGAATGAAGATGATTCTGCAGGACCTGGTTTAAGTCAGATCCTGCAGGGCATCGATCCTAATGTTAAGATAAGTGAAGCGGATTATGTCATCGATCCAGACGGACAGCTTATTAATATGGTAAAGGTTCGCAGTATCATGGGTGACGCCATAAACCAGCTGTGCACTATGATTGACAAAGGTCTTTCCGAGTACTTCAGGGATATGTCTATAATATACACCTATAATAACTGCAAGACTTTTCAGACCGACGGCAGAAGATTCGCGGTTAATCCTACCTTTTTTATGAATGTATATCAGGCGGGTGTTGAGAAAAACGGCGGAGACCCGGGCGGTGGAATTGCCTATATAGCCTTTATTTTATTGCATGAATGCTTCCATGTTATGCTTGGTCATTGTGAAGATCCGCGTGTTCTCGACCTTGTGTACAAAGGCTCTTTGGAGAAAGACAGAGTAAACTACGCGATGGATGCCGTAATCAACTGGATGATTGAAAATTCCACTATTGATACATCCGGTGATGAGGACGAGTGGGTGTTCAGAGGCATAACCAAGGAAATCGGCGGCGTTTTCAGCGAAAAATATTCGTCAATGGACTGGCCTGAAGTTTATAACAATGTAGAGGACGAAGAGGTTCTTGACAATATGGACGCTGTTATATTCAAGCATATAGATCCTATTCCGGCTGAAATGGAAGACAAGTGGTATGAGGGATTTATCGACGGATATAACGAGGTCATTGAAACATTGCGTAGCAAGCATCTCGTGGAGTCCGTTAACAACATATACGGCATGTCTTTGCTCGAGTCGCAGAATGACGCACTTACAGCTATATTGCACGCCAAGGATAAGACAGCTGAAGAAAAGGCGGCTTTGATTTATCAGTTACTCGGTGATGACATAAACGGAGACGAGGAGGAAGAAGAGGATACTGACGATAACAGCAGCTCCGCTTCATCCGGTGGTTCATCAAGCGGATCATCAAGTTCCGCTATGACACAGGAAGAAAAGGATATGCTCGCCATGTCTGAATATGAGAAGGGCAAGATATACGGAAGTACGTTTGCCGCCTATGTATTCAACAATAACGGTAATGCGGAATATGTTAAGAAGCATATTTTCCCGGATATTGAATTGCCGGATATTCCGCCGATGAAAAAACTTAAGAAGGACGTCATGCTGAACGTCGGCGCGTTTGTCGATTTGGCGTCACTTACTAAGGAATTACTTAAAGATAAAAACGTTAAGACTATATAATGGCTACTAAAAGAGAAAAGATATTAGCGCAACTCAGTGATCTTATAAGTTCCGCGAACGTGGACATTTATGCTAATGGTAAAAGTAGCGTTATTGGTACTTTAGCTAGCATATATAATATCTTCAATGCGGAAAAAGCAAAAGAAGAGAGGAAGAAGCAGCAGGCGCAGGATAATGAACCTGATGACGAAGAGGATCCTGAGATGAATCCTGAGGATGATGACCAGGATCAAGATACTGGAAATTCCGGCTCCGACTCTGATGATGAATCAGGTAACGAAGGAGACGATGATGAAACTTCCGGCGGCGATGGAAATAGTGAGGGAGATGACGATGAAGATGCCGGTGAAGATGGAAACGGCGGGGACGAAGGAGACGATGACGAAGGCAACAGTGAAGAAGGAGATCCAAGTTCCAGCGGTTCTAAAGGTTCTAAAGGTCGGAAAGGAAAGTCAAAGTCAAGTTCTTCTGGAGAAGAAGGTGATGACGATGAAGCTGAAGAAGGAGATGACGAAGGTTCCGATGGATCAGGCTCAAAGGGTAAGAGAGGCAAGTCTGGCCGCGGCTCTTCTGGTGATTCTGGGGGAGACGACGAAGATGATGAGTTTGAACCTGGTGACGACGATTCTGATGAATCAGGCAAATCTGGAAAGAAAGGAAAATCGGGAAAAGGCGGCAGAGGAAATAGCGGCGATTTCGATGACGATTCCGATGAATTTGACGATTCCGATGATGAGTTTGAACCCGGTGAGGATGATGGCTCAGAAGAAGGTCAACAAGGTAACCAGCCTGGTCAGCAGGGCCAAAGAGGCCAGCAGCCTGGACAACAGGATAATCAATCTGGACAGCAAGGCCAGGGTAATGGCGAAGACGGAGAAGACTACGATGACGAGTATGGACCAGATGACGCGGATCAAGGTAACCAGCCTGGTCAAAACGGTCAGCAACCAGGACAGCAGGGTAACCAGCCTGGTCAAAACGGTCAGCAACCAGGACAACAGGGTAATCAACCCGGTCAGCAACCAGGACAGCAGGGTAACCAGCCTGGTCAAAACGGTCAGCAACCAGGACAACAGGGTAACCAGCCTGGTCAAAACGGTCAGCAACCAGGACAACAGGGTAACCAGCCTGGTCAAAACGGTCAGCAGCCCGGCCAAAACGGTCAGCAACCTGGACAGCAAGGCGGAGATGAGTCTAATCCAGATGGCGGTGATTCAGCAGGTGGAAACGAATCTAATCCGCGTGCTTTGAAGATAGCGCAAGCAGACGGTAACTCGAGTGGTAATGGTCATGCAATAATGGATCATGAAAACAGTCACGTAATTTCTTCTCAAGAGATGGATGAGAAGCAAAAGTCTGCAAGCGGCATATTGAAGAAGAACGAAACGGATACTACTTCTCCTTTCGCTGATTTGGACGCTATTTTTGGAAGCGCTTTGGCTGGTACATTTAAGAGAATAGAAAACGGCGGCGGACTTTCTGCAGAGGAACTTAAGGCCATGCATGATTTGGAAGAGGCGATAAAAGGAAGACAGCGTAAGAACAAGCGTTCTGTTGTTAACTGGCCTGCCAAGTTGCGTAAGTTTTTCAAAGGTTGCTTGCAGATAGGTAAGACAAGGTTTACTACACCTAGTAAGTTTCATCCTGATGCCGCTTTAAAAAGAAGGAGAGAACCTATAAAGCCGTCCGGCAGAAAAGTCGCTATCTTCATTGATACATCCGGCAGTGTGTTCGGTACGCCAGGCGCATTGCAACAATTCTTGGCCGAAATTACCAAGATAGCTACTGGTGACAGCGCTTTCAAATATTATGATATCATACCTTTTGAAGACGATATCAATTTCGAAGCTACTTTAATAGAACAGCCTAAGAGTGTGATAGCAAGCAAGGAATGGTCTATCAGCAATATTACAATCGGATGTTCTACCATTTATGACGGCGTATATAACTTCATCTATGATTATTATATCGATCATAAGGCGGATGAAGATGCCGAGAATCTTTCAGACGAAGAAAAAGTTAAGATAAAATATAAACCCAACTGCATATTGATTGTATCTGATACTGATGCTTGTTGGGACACCAATAAGTTCAGTGCTTGGGCAAGTCTTCCTGAGAATGAAGAAAAAGGTGAGGCTATCACTAAAGCGTTTACTGGCAGATGCTGTTTCCTTGGCTTGTACGGTTTATGGCAGGATTCAGAAGATCATCCTATTCAGGATAAGTTTGCCGAGGCTTGCATACCAGGAACAAAGGTAGTGCCTATCCTTTATGACGATTTCGCACAATATGTAGATTTGTCTGGCCAGAATGACGACGAAGATTTGGATGAAAATTATTCAATAAATAATAAGATGAATACAGAATATTTTACAATACTGAATGAAGGCTTTAAGAAGGGAGGAACCTCCAGCATGACAAAGCCTAAAGCCGCAGCACCCGCTGCTGATCCAGAAGATCCGCAGAATCCGGAAGGCGGCGATAATACGCCTGAAACTCCGGATTCAGAGGATAATCATTCTGCCTTGTTCCAAAGAGTTCGTAAGAGATCAAAGGAATCTGCCGCTGCTTTGGATGACAATGCGTTTGTTGAAGAAGTTGACACTTGGGTAAAGGAAGTCCTGGCTTCGGCATGGCATCTTACAAAAGCACCGAGTGAAGCACAGTGCAGAAACTTGCCGCAAACTTATTCTATCGACGGCGAGGGTAATGTTGTAATTAACAATCAGCTTTCCAGCAACGGTAATTCTAACGGTGATCGACATGTTGGCCGTAAGATGACTAATAACGGCGCCACATTCCCAGGAAAGGCATTTACCGCCAAATACATTAATGCAAACGTCACTATTAAGAAGTACATAGGCAATCTTAAGATAGACGGATTCAATGGTACCACATTGCCGATGTTTATTCCTAAGCAGATTAGGTGCGGGGAAACCGGTGGAAACTTTATCATAAGCAATTGCCCGAATCTTAACAGCATTAAGAATTTCCCGGTATACGTTGACAGACTTGTCAGAATTTCCGGCACTGATTTAACTCAGGCCGATGCTGATCAATATAAGTCTATTGTTATGAACAGCTGGACGGATTTCCGTACTAAGAACGGGTTACCGCTGAACAATCCTCCGAGATTCGACGCCAATGACATACTTGAAAATAACAATTATATAATGGACAGAAATATAGACAGAATCGTTGAAAGTCGCAGAAGACTTGCCGAGGCATACAGAATGCAGAGTTCCCCTATCATGAAGGTGAACGAGACGTTCGGTCAGCTCGACAAAGAGAATCCTGACTATGAGTCTATTCCGCTTGAACTTAACAGAATCGCCAAGCTTTCATATAACAGGCCTATTATAAGGAAGCTCACAAGTGAAATTCGCGCTCCTTGGGGCTATCTGACAGCAGATATGGTGGATGTATACGATAAGCCGGTTGACTATCATAAGATGATTAAAGTCATTCCTGGAAAGAAGGAAATCGGTTCTGACCTTCAGTACGGAATAATGATTTTCACAGACGCGCAGGATAGAATCACTTACATTCTTAGAGGTAAAGAAGCGGGCATAGACTCCTTCTATACCAATCCTGACCTTATTAAGTTAATTCCTAAGCGTGTAAACTTAATGAAGGAAATTAAGGATGTGATAGAAAACAAATTCGGTATCGATCCTAACTCATTCGCAGCCGGTAAGAACGGAAATACCCTCGATGAGTTCTGTAGTAAGTTGGTGTATGACGCTATCAGCAAATATCAAGACAATGCTACAACGGCGCCGGCCAATGGCTTCTTCAACATCGATACTTTCAAGGGTAGTACATATAATGAGATATGTGACGAGATTAAGCAAACGATAGTCGCTTGCGTAGCGGGCAAGAAACTGCACAATGTAACAAAGGATACGTATACAGAAATTCCGGACTACCTTACTTTCGAACTTGGCAATACTACTGCCAGCCTTATGTTCAAACGTATCATCGGCGCATATGGCAGTAAGCTTACTCCATTCGATTTGAGTGACGTAATCAATCCTACATTACTGCGTGCTATTTTGTTGGCCGCTAATATCCGTGACACTGCGGATGCCCCGTTGTTTAACTCTACATCCAAGAACAACTATACTGTATACGATACAGAAGAACTGGAGAATATGTCAATCGGTGATTTGCTCGATGTATACAACGAATTCCGTACGATGAATGTCACTAATTCCATGCTTTACAACCTTGGCATCAAGGTCGGTGGCGAAAGAGGTACGCTTAAGGACACCGAAGAGTTGACGCAGCCTTCACAGCTGATTATGTTCCCGGATATGGTTTCACACTTGTACTGGATTAAGAACATGTCAACCGGTAAGCGTAAACATAGTTCAGATCCTACTATTCCCGAACTTGATTTCGAAAATATCGATAAGCTCGATGATCCGACTGCAAGGGCGGAAGAGTTCAATTCCGACGAGACCATAAGAAAGGCAAGAGAGAGATTCATGACCAAGGGTCCTGAACCGTACAGAAAGCCTGGTTACAAGTATACTTCAAAGAAGAGCGATCTTTGGCCGAAGATGTGGGATAACCTTGAAAAATACGGTGACAAGGCGGAAGAGGTCAGAAGCGATGCTATGGCTGGTTCGTACGTCAGCAAAAAGGAACGTGAGAATTTCCGCGCAAGAGCCGCGCGTGCCGCTTGGAACGCGGATCATGACAGAGATGACGCAAGGTTTGACGCAAGAAGGGCGAAAGAGAGACTTGACGCCAGAACACGCAGAATGATCGACGTTGAGAATCCGGGTGAGTACACAAGCGCGGTAAGAGGTGATGAAGACTTTATGGACATCTTCAACCAGTTCACTCGTAACTTCCTGACTTATACAAAGGTCATGAAGAACGGCAAGATGAGGTGCCAGGCATTATATAACAAGATTATGAATATGGCCGCCGATTCAAAGGAATTCAAGCCTAACATCTTCTTGAAGTATTATTCCAATATCTATGACTTCGTCACATTCGTAAGCAAGCAGAACTACAAGTATCATGATTCAAACAGTGAAAATGATATCGTAACTATATTGAACGCCGCTAACACATTGCTCGGCGGTTTCGATAATAACGGTGATCATGTCAGCTGGTTCGATGATGATAACGCTGAGATTATCGATGCGGTGAATAATCAGGACGATGCTCAGATGAAAGCCGCTATGGATACTATCACTCAGCATAGTGACGCGATTGACAGTTTGTGTGAGAAACTTGGATTGAAAGTCTATCACTACAATCGTTCAAGCATTTTCGGAAACAACTAATTCGAACAACATAATCTATGCAAACGGGGCGAAAGAAATTTCGCCCCGTTTTATTTTAAAAAATATTTTTCCGTTTTTCTGGATAAAATTTATGATTGAAAAATTATATTGAAGCATGGATCAATATATCCAGATTATATTTTATCACTTTATTTTATCCGATTCTGAACTGGCTTTGAAGATGAAACCGGATTTCTTCGACAAAGCAGACAAAATCAAAATCTGTTTCAAACTGGCGCAGGAGTATGTATTGAAATACCATACCGCTCCGAGCACGGCGCAGATGAAAGAGCTCATTCATATAAATGATATGTCCGAGCAGGTCGATGACAGTGACGTCGATATTATATATGCGCAGGCGCCGAAAGTCAAGGAGTTTACTCAGGAATGGCTGTATGACAATGCGACTGCTTGGGCCCAGTGGAAGAACTTCCTTCTTTCAATACGCAATATGAATTCCTATATCAAGCTCAACCAGGAAAGCGTGAGCGTTGAAAACGTGAAGGAGATCATGGAGCATGCCAAGTCTTTGTTCAATCAGAACTGCATTATCGAGTTTGCGGAGGACAGCGGACACGGTAGTGACTTCTGGGATGCGAAGAACCATAAGCGTATTAAGATGGCGAGGTACAGCACCGGTTACCCGTTCTTGGATTTATGCATGGACGGCGGTTATTTCACAGGAAGTCTTATTACATTTGTTGGAGCTCCTAAGATAGGTAAGTCATTGTGGCTGCAGAATCTTTGCGCCGAGTCTGTGAAGCACGGAGAGAATAACGCCTATATAACACTCGAGCTTGCCGAAGAGATAGTTAACACCCGTATAGGTGCTAACTTATTTAATATAAAGTCTTCCGAATATCATCTTGTAGCGAATGATGATGAGAAGATGAAGGAAGTGATCCAGGGATTCAAGAGATCGTGCATAGTTCCTCCTGGTGCGCTTATCGTCAAGCAGTTCCCGACTTCTGCGGCGTCTGTCATAGACCTGGAGGCATTTTTGCTTGAGAAAGAAGCGGAGCTTTCGACAGAAGGCAAACCTTTTCACTTTAAGAATATTTTCGTTGACTATATCAATATTATGCGTAACTACCGTAATCCTAATACGGAGAATACGTATATGAAAATCAAGCAGATTGCCGAAGATTTGAGAGCTATGGCAATAAAGCATAATTGGACGATTATAACCGCTACTCAGACCAACAGGGCGCAGTTCGATACAAACGACATTAACGGTTCGAACGTTTCTGAATCTACGGCCTTAATCGCTACGGTTGACCTTATGTTCGGTATCATCGCTTCTCCTGAAATGCGTAACAATAACAAATATGTGCTGAAGTGCATGTATGACCGTGTCGCAAGGAAAGACGGATATAAGAAGGATTTCACTTTGGCAGTCGATTATCTTAGGATAACGGAGGATTTGAATGAACCGTACCGCGACTCCGAGGTTTATGTGCCTTCAAACGGCAGAATCAATACTAATGAATATAAGCCGCAATATAATAAAGGCGGATATAGGGAGCCTCCAGAGCAGCCGGCCGGTTCGTCTATGCAGATAAAGCCGAACACGAGTTTTGAAACACCGGCGGCAATTCAGGCGCCGCCTCAGAAAAAGCAGCCTACTGCCACGGGCATGAGCATGGGAATACCTTTGGACACATCCCCGACAATGCCGCCACCGAATCCGTTGATAAGAAATGCAGTGAACATTACGGGCAACGGATTGTTTGATAAAAATTAAGTCTAATTTAAATGGAAGTTTTTAATGGTAACAATGAGATTATCAACAATTCATATGAAGATGTAGATTATACCAATGACAGATTTACGCAGAGCACCTTGTCAATAGATCCGATGGCGTCGGAAAATTATAAGGAATCGCTATCCGATGACCTTGACGAGGTATATAATCTAAAACAATTGGAAGAAACTCTTAACGACCTCTATGAAAAATCGCCGTGGTTCGCCAAATACGGAAGAGGAATAAAGAAAGTGGAGCGCGGCGATATAAGCGACATATACTATTATTTCAAGGAAAAACTTGAGGCGGCCAAGATGTTCAATATAGTGCATATACTGTGCACCATCTGTGAGTTCTTCGACTTGAATTACAAGTACGTCTATAATGACATAGTGTCATTGCGCGATAAGGCCAATATATTGGAATCGCTTGAGGAGAAATATGGATTGGAAGACTACTTTAAGAAATCAGTAAAATTGTTCTAATATGTACGATAAAGTAATAATGATAGGCGATGTGCATTACGGTGTACACGCTTCGTCATTGGAATGGGTGGAGAACATAGACTCTTACTTTTATCAGTTTTTCATACCGCTTCTGAAGAAGGAAAAGACTGATAACAGCTGCCTTATTATACTCGGCGACTATTTCGACAATCGACAGAATCTCGACATCAATGTCATGAATTCCGCCATTGACGTTATCAAGGAGCTTGCGTCTTTGATGCCCGTATATATGATCATAGGAAACCATGACATATACCGTAAGTCCACAATAGATACCAATTCTCTCCGTTGTATCGAAAGTATACCGAATGTATATACCATCGACGAAAATGGGATAGGGGAGATAAAAATGGCCAATAATGAGAAAATTACGATGATCTCATGGGTCGGCGATTATCTGAAGGAGACAACCCTCATAAACGAGTATAAAAGGGATTCCCGTTTCATACTGATGCACACCGAAGTCTGCGGCATGAAATACGATAACGGCAGGGACATTACGGAAGGCGCTGTTGTCAAGCTGAACAAGTGCAAATGCAAGGTCTATTCCGGACATATACACAAGCGCCAGGATTCAAAGACCGTTACATATATAGGCTCACCCTATCATCTCGACAGGAAAGACATAGGCAACCAGAAAGGCGTCTATATCCTGTATACCGAAGGCGATGAGATAATGGAGAAGTTTATACCTAATACGTTTTCTCCGGAATACATCGAGCCCATTCTTACAATGGAGGCCGGTAAATGGAAGCTGAATGTTCCGCTTGAAAAGCTTACCAACAATTATGTCGAAGTGTTTATGACTAATGAGGTTGCTGACGCCATTAATCAGGCGGACGTGCAGAAAACCCTCCTGGAGTATAAGCCGAAGTCATTGGAGTTCTCACCGATACAGTCTGAAATAACTATCGACCTTAATATAGAGCATATTGAGAAGACCGATGTCAGCGATGTGTTCGACAAAACTGTTACCGCGATGGAGCTTACCGATGAGCAGAAGGCGCAACTTGTTAAACTTAACGGCGACTATGTGAAAGCCGCCCTTAATGAACTGGGTATACAATGAAGATAAAGAGCATAAAATGGCGTAACATTTTCAGTTACGGTAACAGAGAAGTAAGCCTTGACTTTGATGACGAAGGCACATTGTGGCAGCTGACCGGTGTATCCGGAGCGGGAAAGACCTCTTTACTGAGCATTCCGAAGCTGCTGTTTTTCGGTAAGACGGAGGATGATCACGGTAAGCCGATAAGCGTGAATGACATAGCGAACTGGACTAACAAGAAAGGCTGGATTCGCGGTGAGGTTATATCCGGTAACGATACTTATGTAATCGAGCGTACTTTTTCCCCGAGTTCGCTCAGCGTATGGAAAAACGGCGAGCAGATTGACAGGGCCGGCAAGAAAGACGTGCAGAATACGATTGATACCGAGATACTGAAAGGCATGCCTTACCATATTTTCACCAACCTTATGACTTTGTCCCTTAACGGCGGAAAGTCCTTTATATCGATGACACCGGCGGACAAGCGTGAGATTATCGACAAGATTTTCTCACTGGAGATAATCAACAAGATTTATGAGTATATCAAGCGTGACAAAAAGGAGCTTGGCAATGCTATAAACATAGCGAACGGCCAGATATATTCCCTTGAGAACAATATCAAGATGTCCGAGCAGAAACTTAATGAACTCAAGCAGAATACAGACAAGTCGAATGAGGATAAGATTAAGGAATACGAAGCGGAGATAGCCAAGTATGACGAAAGGATACAGAAGGCAGTCGACCTTTATAACGAGCAGTCGCAATTGAAAGTCAAGGCGGATGAAACATATCAAAGCGCCATCAACGGTATAAACGCCGCGAACGTCGATTTGACAAAGGCCAAGATTGAGGTGAATAATATCGAGGCTAAGATAAGGCTGTTTGACCAGAACAAGTGTCCTACATGCGGCACTCCGTTTACCGGCGATTCTTTCGATAAGTTGAGGGAGGAACTGCATAAAGAACATGACGCCGCTGTCCAGGTGAGAGATGACGCTCAAAAGGTATACGACAGTTTTGTCAAGTACAAAACCGAATCAGAGCAGGCGGTAAGGCAGTATGCGGATAACATGAGCAAGATATTCAATAAGAAGGCGGAGCTTGAAAGAGGAAAGCAAAGCTATGTATCGGCGTTGAATATGTTGCGCAATAGCGTGTCTGCTTCAGGCGAGTACGCCGCAATAACTCAGATTATCGAGGAAACCAGGAAGAACAAAGAAGAGGTTGAAAAAGATGTCAAGGTATCCAGCGGTAAAATGGGTATACTTGAGATTATGGATAAGCTGTATTCTTCTGACGGCATCAAGAGGGTAATGATGAAAGATAACCTGCCTTTGCTGAACGCTGATATAGCTAAGACATTGCAGGACATTCATTTTCCATACCAGCTTGAGTTCGATGATAATTTTGACCCGCATATCAAGCACATGGGTCAAGAGGTCAAGCCTCAGAACCTTTCCACCGGCGAACATAAGAAAATCGACGCCGCCGTGGTATGCGCTTTGCTTATCTTCTTGAAGAGGAGATACCCGCAGATTAACCTTATCTGCCTTGACGAAACGGTGAGCAGCCTTGACTATGAAAGCTCGTCTAATATAATATCGAAGCTCAAGGAGATAGCGAAGGAGATGAACATACACATTTTCATCGTCAGTCATACTCAGCTTAATGAAAGCTTGTTTAATAAAAAGATTACCGTGGTGAAGAACTCGGGATTCAGCGAAATAACAGTAGGGTAATGAAATACATCTACAATATAACGTCCAAAGACATAGTAGCGGCGGAAGGTAAACCTTTTTGCGTGCAAGAAAAAGTAGAGATGCCGCATGTATGGATAAGGGTCAAGGACGGTAAGGCGGTTATGCTACGTGATAAGAAGCCTGTTACCGATATAGACTTTATCCTTGACGACACTTACCGTATGATAAAGGAAGATTTTCTCGATATTTTTATGGATGATAAGACTATAGAGAAAATTATAAAACTGTGCGGCCCTTGCGATTTGAAGGTCTTTTATCTATTAGATGAAAAGCCGCTTCATATGGAGTACAAATACCTGTACAATAACGCAGTGAACTATCTTTTATCTGACATTTGGTTGCTTGATAACAAGGCGGATAAGTTAAAGAAATTCGAATATATCGACGAGATAGTAAACATAGTCGATTGGGGTAGTTTGATAAGCCTTAATATGAAAACCGGCATATGGACCGACAGAGTGACGGAAATCGTAAGAGAGTACCTGGCATACAGTAAATCCGGGAATGATATGATGTTTAAGCTTACTGACGGCGCCGGAACAATAAGTCACAAAGGTTATAACTCTACTTATGGATTTGTATTAAAAACCGGGGAAAACAAATGGCAAGACGCCAACTGGGAGTATATACGGGAATCGCACGATGAGAAGCATTCTGAGTATCGTAAGAGGGTTTTGTCTGACTTCATTGACAAAGTATTGTCGGATAAGGACTATATGGCGACATTGCCGCTGTTCATAGACGGCCGTAGGGAAAAGCATTATTCAAATGAGCAGATATACCTGGATACTATTCAGAGGGTATTCGTACAGTATATAAACAATACGGATTTGTTCGTCGACACCGATATGAAATACACGGATCTGATGCCTCAGCACATCGGTAAAGTAGGTTCACTCGATATGTCGATGCTCACCAATGACAATGCCCGTGTCATCTGTCAGTATAAGAAACTTATGCAGGAGGTGCTCAGGCTTCTGATACATACCTTCTATCGCATAAACTCCTATACATTCTATAACTTCGATGAGTTCGAGACCAAGAAAATAAGCGACTTTGTACTGCTTTTTTCTTGAATAAATATATATGGAATTAAATCTTTTTTAGTTCCGATGTATATTATTTATGAATGCAGATTAAAAAAGTTTATAAAGTTTAACGAATCATTAACAATTTAAAAGAATCTAAAAATTAAAACGAATTTACAGAAATTATGAGTAATTCAATTTTCGCACCTGTTGGTGCCGTGGATTCTCCACGTAACACCACAAACACTGACATTTACAAAGTAGGTTACAAAGACGGAAAGAACAACATCTATCAAGCTACTATCCGTTTCATCCCTTGGGTAAAGAATCCGGCCCGTTGCATCGTCGACAAGCAGGTTTCTTGGGTAAAGAACCCGACCAACGGAAAAGGAATGTACATCGATGACCCGCGCAGCGTTGGTGAATTTTCACCCGTGACTGACATGTTCTTCCAGTTCTATAATACAAAGTTAGACCAGTTCATTGACTTCGCTAAGAAGAACCTTTCATCAAAGCTTCAGTATGCGTCTCTTGTGCAGATTATCAGAGATGAGCAACATCCTGAATTGCAAGGACAAATCAAGGTCTTTATCTATGGTAAGAAGATTTGGCAGATGCTGTATGATGAGGAACATCCTACAGACGGCGTAACAACTCCTACCAATCCTTTCCACCCAATCGACGGCAGATACTTCTTCATTAAGTGCTGCGAAAAGAGCGGGTTCAACAACTTCGACCAGTGCAAGTTCTTGCCGAGAGAAAACGGCGCCACAAGCGCAATGTATCTGCCCGGCGCTGACGGTATGATGCATCCTATCGACGCCAATACCGACCAGAATCTTGTGGTCGAGTATCTTCAGACAAATTCTCCTGACCTCAGCAAGTACGAGTATCAGCCTTGGACTGAAGAGCAGGCCAAGTTTGTTGATGAGGTTCTGCAGATTTCAAGGAATTACCTCCAGACCGGAACTATTCCTACGAATATGGCTACCTTGAGCGGTGTCAATATGCAGCCCGTCGCACAGCCTCAGTTCCCGGGTGTTTCAATGCCTGTCAATCAGGGAATGATGACACCTCCGCCTGCTGCACAGGGAATGCCACAGATGCCGCAGATGCCAGGTATGGCGGCTCCTGCGCAACCAGCGCAAATGCCTCAAATGCCGGCACCTACAATGACACCTCCTCAGCAGGCGAACAACAGCTTCGGCGGATTTACAATCGGCTCGGTACCTAACGCAAACGCGCCTGTCAATCCAGGTCAGCCTATGGCACAGCCGGGAATTAATGGTATGACTATGCCTCCTGTCATGAATCCTCAGCCTCAGCAGGCTGCTCCGGCAGGCGGTAGCATTGGTGGAAACATTGACGATATTTTGAACAATATCTAAACCCATCATATAGGATTTTTTAATCTGCACGAAAAAAGGGAAGCCTTAAAGCTTCCCTTTTTCTATTTAGGCTGAGTCGTAGGATCTTCTTTCTTTCGTTTCTTAATATTCCTCAACACCTTTTTGTTGTTCTTTATGAATGAGTCTATGTTGTGTATCTGATTCTCGAGGTCATCTAGCTCTGAATTGTACTGGTTTATCTGCGCGTCCAGACCCATGATGAGCGGCGCGAAGGAAAGGTCGACCACCTTCTTTTGGGAATTCGCGACCTGCTTCAACGAAGCTTTCAATACGTCCGCCAGGATATTCAGAGGTATAAGTATCGAACCCTTTGTATTGCCCAGGTTAACGAACAGTATCAAAGGCATCGGGCATATGCCGCACAATCCTATTCCGAACACTACCGTCACCCTGCCGGGCAGCACGAATATCGGCAGCATTATGATAGGCAGGATTATCGGCGCGCCGAGAATTATTATGCCGGTCCCCCAGTATATCGGCAGCATGCAGTTTACAAGTGTCGCTATCGTAAGGTAGCGGAGCCAATAGGGGAAACTGCACATGCTGAATTTCATCTTGGCGCATGCTAAAGTGTCATAGTAGTCGTCATTTCCGTTTCCGGCGTCGAAGTTAAAAGGCTCGTCCTCCACCGCCTTCATCATGCTGTCAGAATCGTTCACCTCATATTTAAGGAACACATAGTCATAGTAATCGTTGTCGTATACGATTCTCGAAGTCGCGCCCCACGGTATCTCTTTGAACCGGTCGAATATATGCGGGTCGTTCACCTTCTCCCCGTTTTGCGTATACCATTGCATCGCCTTTTTGGCGAGCTTGTTCATCTCGTATTCCTCGTTCTGAGTTATCTTCTTGAGGGTTTTGAGATATGGACGGAGAATTGACCGCGCTGCGAGCACGATGGGATCTATGCCTACATATCCGTCATAGTATTCTTCTATGAATATGCCCGAAACCAGGTCCAAATAATAGAACGCGAGCACTATTGCCCTGTTTGCTATGGAGTCATATACGCTTTCGTCGTTGGCGCTTGTCTCCACATTACGCAGCAGGCAGAAATTATAGGCGATTTTCCTGAGGTTCTCGTCCATGGTCCTGTCGGTCTTGTCCTCTTGGTTGGATTTCAGCAAGGCCTTCACGTCTATCTCATCGGTATACTGTATTGTCGTTCCTTCCGGCGTGGTATAATGGCACAGCGCTTTCAGATAGTCATACACTTTCGAGTACAATGAAACCGCGTCTTTATCTGTCACAAGGGCCTGTATCAGCTGCTCGGTATCGTTGGTGTAATAGTCATACCTGAAAATACCCTTCATTTCGGTGTAGTAATCGTTGTTACGCGGTTTCCAGTGACTCTTCAATGTTTGTTTGCACAGCTTGTTGAACTTGGTCTTCAGGCTCGGCAGATTGTCCATGTTCTTCTCGAGCTTTGAACGCGTGCCTATGAACTTGCAAAGGAGCTTGAACATTTCGACCACGTACGGGTTTTTGTCGTCATACCTGAACTTCTCCTCATCGAGCAGAAAGTCTATGTACTCGTCATACAGCATGAAATCCGCTATACGTCCCTTCGAACAGTAACCTATTCCCTTGTAATTATTGTACAAGTCGAATATCTGGTTGAACGCCTTCTTTTTGTTGTCGTCCAGCTTCTCTTTCAGCTTATGCAGTTTTGATGCCTTTCCGTAAGCCTCGACGTTTGACTTTGAACAGTCTTGCTTTGTCTGCTTCTCATACTTGTCGAGAATCTTACGACCCGCTTTCCTGTACTTTTTCAGGTACTTTTCATATGAGACATTGTTTCCCGTGCCGAGTAAATGGTTGGCAAGGGCGGGCATACGGGTTTCAAGCAGGTAGTCTTTTATGAAATTCGTGACGTTGGCGTTATTGTTGAACAGCTCGCATACCTCCTCCATGGCGCTGTTGTTGTACTTCTCTATGAGTTTGTCCGCGTCTATTTCCGGTACCTCGTCGAGATAGTCCGCTATGAAGTAGTCCTTCGTCTTTTTGACCACAAGGCCTCTGACCTGCGATTTTACCGGAAGTTTATTGATGTATCCTAAGTTCTCGTTGAACGATATGACAGAACCTACCTGCACGTTTACCTTGTGCGAATACCCGCTGTCATATTCTACCACTATGCCCCTGCTGTCCCTCAATGGCGACAGCGCGGCAAGGGCGGAAGTATCGGAAACGGATTCCGGTGGACACATGCTTATATTACAGTCGTCGCCGGCACTCGATCTTCCATCGTCATAGTCGGTCTTTATATAATAGGCGAACTTGTTCTTTTCTTCTTCGCACCAATCCGGTATATACGATATGGAAACAGGATCATCCGGAAGCAGGCTTTTCATCGCCTCCATCGCCTCCTCCGCGGTTTCGGTAAATTTATTGGTGCCCGGTTTCTTTATCAAAGGAACGCCCGCGTCGATATCGTTCTGCTTGTTCTTTTTGAACGTGAACATGCAGCCAAGATACGTGCCGAGCAAAGGAAGCAGCATGTTGATAAAGGCGATGAACTTGTCACCGTCTATCTTGATGTACTTCTTGTAGTTTTTCAGCTTAGCTATGGTTTTCTTCCACTGACTTTCTGTTATGCTGTCACCCGCCTTAAGGTTGTTGGCAAGCTCTTTGAGCAAATTCAACTGTATCACCTTGGCTATGCCGGCACGTTCGCCGTTGGTCATAGCAGACATTTGGCCTCTAAGCTGCTGCTTAATCTCGGCTACGCTAAATTGACCTTCGTTTTTCATCTTATTCGAACAGGGGATCCGTGGGCATCCCGAAATATTGGTTTAATCCTATTGTCAGACATACATAGTTTCTTGTTTCAAGCGGCATAATCTTCCAAACTTCCCAGAAATCGGCGCCGTTTCCCGCCTTTGTGATGGCGCGTGAAACACTTCCGCCACCCCAGTTATAACCGGCGGCGACAAGGAGCCAGTTATATATTTTCGGCCTGCCCTTTCTTATGTCGCGAAGGGCTTTCGCCGCCGCTTCTGTAGAAGGTTCCATCTGGTCCCTTTTATCGTAGTTTGACACTATGTAGTAATTCTTACTGTTGTATTTGTTATAATTCTCTCCCAAGCCGGGTTTCAACTTCAGCTTCAGCAACCCATATTGCTGGGCGGTCAGGCGGACGAACTGCCACATGCCTTTCGCGGTGGCGCTGTTTTCCGTGGATATGTTCTTTACATTCGATTCAATGATACTCAATACTATCAGCTGTTCAGGTACCCCGTAATTCTTGAATACCCTGGTGAAATAGTCTTTATGGCTATTGAACCTGGTTAACGTGTCTTGCGCGGGCACCCCGTTACGGCCGAACCTTCCTTTCATTGCGGCCGCGATTTTCTCGGCCGCCCATGCGGGAATTTCATACTTGTCATTGTTCGATACGAGCAGGGGTTCCTCCTCCGTCTGTGTGCTGCTGTCGCTGGGCGTGTCCTGCGAGCCCTCGTCTTCCATTAACGCTTCCATGTTTGTAATTGTAGTAGAGTGTTTTTTAGAAATATATTCGGACTGGAGATCGTCTTTGTCGGTGCGGTCATTCAGCTGCTGATCTATAGCATTTGTTACAGGATCCATTGTAGGGCCTACCGCGGTATTGAAGTCGTCCGTGCTTATGCTCAGTTCGACGTTTATCTTCTGTTTCGCCCCGTTGACCAGGTTTCTCATTGTATCCAACGGGCCGGTCGGGCCGGTTTTCACAGCTTGTATGATTGCGGAGGGGAATGTGCAGGGATCTGATGTCGCGGTGGCTATCGCGCCCGGAATACTCGGGGTAGACCCGCTGGTATCGCTGTCGAACGGGGTGGTGCCGCTGTTCCGTGAACTGTTCACGTCGTTTATCGAGTTTTTCGCCTCGTCTCTCGGCATCGGTATGTTCGCTCTGTTATGATACTCGGTTACGGCCTCTACCCATGCGTCTATCTCATTCTCGGGAATCATTCCGAAATCTTTCCACCCGTCTTCTACCTGCACATTGTTTATGAACTTTAACGTATGGTACATGGCGTTATTGCGGCTCATGTCCACCTTGAATGTCACATTTTGATTTAACTTGCTGTTATAGTCGTTGATGTATTTCATTACGGCGTCTATCCAATCGTCTAAAAGTTCCAACGGGATTTTTGAATAGCCTTCGTAAATCTTGTATTCGGATTCCCAGGTTGTTTCGTTGGTTTCGGAGTCCTTGGTATAGTATTCCTCCTCGTATTCATACTTCAATCCGGATACTCGGTCTTTCGGCTTGTTCTTGACGTCTGTTATTGTGAATCTCATAATTGTCGCTTTAACTTCTTAATACTGTGCGCATGCACCAATAGGCGTCCGCCAAATCGTCCACACAGGCTACCCAGGCGGTCTTTTTCTTGAGAGTTTCCGGGTTGTCTATGATAGTTTTGTTGAAAGGATGTTCGCACCCGGATTTTCCGGCGGCCTGTATCATTTCCTCTTTGCCCATGCCTTTCTTCGAGCACTCCGCCGTTTTCTTTATAGTGATAGGCGCGTAGGTGCGGAAATCCTTGAAGCCCTTGTCGATGAGGGCGCTCATGAGGATGTACTTGTATCCGGACAAATCGAGCACCGCGTTACCTGACGACGCGAATGAGAACCCCTCGTTAGCTATCACCGCATTGGCGATAGGGCATTGTATTTCATCCAGCCTTTTTATAATATATGATACAATCATATCGGCAAGGTCTTTCGCCCTTGACACCTGCTCTATTATCAGGTCAGAATCGGAGAGGGTGCTGTTTTTGGAAATGGGATCGAGATTTCTGTTGAATACTTCCACTCCCACGGAGGCGAGTTTTTCTTCCGTTATTTTGTCCGCCTTGGACGGGAACACGGCGTAGGAAATCTCACCGTCTATGTTTATGCACAAGGCGGGTTTGCTGCATGAAAAGTCGAACGCGAATATAGGCTGCATAATAAAAAGTCTTGAATTTTATTATTTATTGATAAAATTCAAGACCTTGATTTACACTCCGGTATAAGTGGTTGTTGCCGTTTTCCTAATCGTTTTTGCGGAGGAAACTATTCGTTTTACATATTTGGGTCGAGTGTTTTCAATTTGAGTTTCTGTTTCTGTGATAGGAAGTATAACTTCGCTTTTTATGCTTTCCGTTTTTATTTCGTCACACGGCGCCGTAACTGTTTTTATTACGGGCGTATGCGGCGAAGTTTTTTCCACATATTTCTTATAGCCTTTCCTTAAATCCGACTGCATAGACGTTTCCTTGTTTTTTGTCAGTGACTTTTCATGCATACGGTAATAAAACAGCACAAGCGGGAATGTTGTTACAAGTACGTCTTCATTTTTAAGTCTGGTAAGGAATTCCGTATCCGCCGCGCATTTCCACGGCATGAATCCGCCGTATTTAGTATAGACGGATTTCTTGCACAAGAAAACTCCGTGCGCCCAGCTTTTTGACGATTTGCCGTCTTTTTTCGGGAAGGTCTCGAAATAGCACAATACTATCTTTGTCTTGCCGACGGTGTCCATGGCTTCAATCATGCTTTCCACCATGTTTTCCTTCATTATATCATCGGAGTCGAACCGTAATATCTTGTTGTATTTCGCTTTTGAAATAAGGGTGTTCGAAGTTATATATGTGCCGACGTTTTCCGCCATATAGAAAACCCGCAGGTTCGGATATTTGTGCATGATATTCTTCATTTTGCTCAGGGTTTTTTCGCAGTGATCTATCCCCACGAGCACTTCCCACTCTTCTGCTTTCTCGAACCATGTCTGAGCATATATGCTGTCAAGGCACTCCTCTATATAATTCGCGGTATCATATGCCGTTATGATTATCGACACTCCTTCGTTTTTCATGTATTAAAAGATATTGATAGTATTTAAATATTTATAGCTGATTGGTTTCTGGTCAGATAAATAATTAAAATTGGAAAATAATTTTAATCAATATGAGTAATAAAAAAGTATTTGAAGACAACGTTGAATACGGTGTACCCGGTGATCCTAACGCCACCACTCCATTTAAGGGCGCAAATCCGGATATTGATATACGTTCGGATGGCGGTCCGGCTTATGCTCCGCGACCGGTTCAAAAACCGGTAACGCCGGATCCAACCCCCGCGCCTAAGCCGGCGCCTGCGCCTAAGCCGGCACCTGCACCCAAACCAGATCCTGCTCCGACGGATCCGCACGGAGGTCTTCCCGCCATTCCATGGAAGCAGATAGCGATTGTAGCCGGTGCCGCCGGTTTACTTGCGGCGCTTATCGCGTTGATTAGGAAATGCACTAAGTCTATTAAGTTGAGATTCAATAAGTCCGTGCGTACTTTGGCGAGAATGCAGAAGGACTTTACTATCAACAAGAACGGTCTCGATATGCGTGCCGTATTGCCGGGTGTAGGTTCGAGACTTAATGATTTTATTACCCGTGTGTTCTCTGGTTCCGCTTTTATGAATAACGGCAAGACGGGTGTCATGGGTAACACGAAGGCTGCGCGTAAGTTCAAGGACGGCGTTATAGGTCTGTATCCTTTCTGCGACGTATACAAGGAAGAGATTCGTAATGACCTTACGATGGCTCAGACTACTTTTAATAAGATTAAGTTCGCTGCGGACAGCGCTGAGAATTCGGGCGGTGAAGGCGGTAACGCCAACAATAACAATGAGTCGGTAAACGGTCCTGCGTACCAGAGCTTCTATGAGGCATTCGCATCAGAGAAGCTTAACGAGTCTGAAAACGGACAGGTTAACGAGAGCGCCGTCTTGGCTCTCGCCGCTTTGGCTCCTATGGTAATCCGCGGCGGTGCGTTTATAGTAAACAAGATTAAAGACGGCAAGGCCGATCCTAAGGAAGCCAAGACCGTACAGGTAACCAAACAGTCCACAAGGGAAATCTGTTACGCTATATTGAATAACTTCTTCGAGAAGTACATAAGCTTCGAGCAGGTGTCCAAGAAGATGGGTGTCGACATTAAGGGACTTTCTGATATTGACGAGTCTACAATCGACAAGTTCCAGGCCGTGCTTAAGAAATACCAGAATCCTGACGGAGCTTCTGTCGTGAAGCAGTACGCGAGGGTGAAGGGTGCATATGACAAGATGCTCGGTCATTATCTTAATATAGGTAACGGTATCATCAAGAATTTCGAGAAGTACACAAAGGCGGACGACGAAAAACATGAGAACTTGCTTGTCGCTTCTAAGGAGAAACTTCAGGCCATGTGGGATCAGCAGAAGGATCAGTATGATAATTTGTTCCCGTATGTGCTTAACGAGATTATCAATGACGGCGCATATGTCCAGTATATCGATTTCATCATCGAGAGCGTACTTCCTGTATTCAAGACCGGTATCGCCGGTGATGCCGACTATGTGTTGGATGTGATGCCTAAGAAAGGAGATTACTTCCTGCTTTCACAGACCGCTCAGGGCGGTACTATCGGCAATAAGGCTATCTGCAGGATAACGAGCGATTATGACAAGGAATCCAAGAATATCGGTATGTCTCTTATCGCATTGTACAAGGGCGGTACCACATTGACGTCGGAAGGAAATATCGAACTTACTGACAGCGATTCTGATCAGTTCGATACCAAGGCTTATAAAGCCGCTCCTGTCGAGGTTGAATACCATAGGTTCATGGCATTGGATCCTCACCAGATTGTCAATATGGAGGAAATCCTTAAGAAGAATATGAAGCTTGACATTGCTTCGTTTGTCGACAAGGAGATTCTTGCGCTTGACAAGGATGTCGAGACTTTCGAATCGGCGCTTACCGAACTCGGTAAATCGGATGTCACCGCGGTTGTCTACAAGATTAAGGCAGTAGAGGACAATGAGATTACTTATGTTGTCGAGTATGTTTCCAACAAGAAGGATATCGCTAGCAGAGTGAAGTATGACGAAGCAAAAGGTGTGTTCAGAGCTAACAAGGAAGACTTTGAAGCAGCCGCTGAGTCAGAGGAGAATATGAAGGAATACAGGCTTCCTGTCGATGAACTTACTGAGAAGCAGAAGCCTGTCACGTTCACCGGTAATATCCAGACATTGGACAGCAATACGAAGTTCACTTTCGCGGTAAATGAGAAGGGCAAGACCGTTTCTTATGAAGGTTTTGTAAACCAAGGCAAGGACGCTCAGGAAATCTTCTTAAAAGGTACCCTTACAGTCGACAATGACGAAGAGAAGGCGAAGAACGATGAGAAGGGCAGGAACAGCACGTTCATGAAGATTGCCCGCGTGAATATCGATAAAGAAGTGAACGGTAAGGATATTGTGGAATATCTTACCGATACATACGGAGCCAAATTCGAGAAGCAGGAGAACGATGAGTTCGCCAAGGCGCTTGCAGCGGAGGCTAAGGATAATCAAAATCTCGCTACTCAAAGCTTTACTGATATCACGACTCCGGATCAGGCAGGTGACGTTATTACAGCTGTCACCAATGAGCTTACGGACATGTACGAGCAGCAGGCTAATAACAAGGACGCTGGCGCTACCAATGTCAATCCTTTGGCACAGACCGCATGGATAGGAGAAGAAAGCGGTATTAAAATAACTGTAACTCCTATCTTGAAGGATCGTCAAAGCAAGGATGAGAATCCTGAAATAATTGGTTTGGCGGCAAGCGCTAATAACGGAAAAAATCCGATATATGGTAAAATCGCTGTTACGGGTGATTTCAATTCGGTAAAGGAAAGAATTGATAAAGCGGCTCCTGAATTCTTAAAGTATGAGGATAATATAGAAGATGCTGAAACTACTACTGCTATCGCCAATATCGGCAGGGTAAAGGATGAAAATGTTCAGGTTACTGCTGAATTGAAGCAGGATGATGATTTCAAGAAATTCATTGCAGAATTGCTTAAAAACAGCACCGGTAAGAACGAGGATCCTAAGGCGATATACAATTACTTATCGAATTTGATAATGCATTTGAATGATAATGTTACATTAGATTATGATAAGAATAGCAAGCCGGAGCAGCAGGATAACAAGGATAACAATAATCCTAATGCCAATAGCAATCCTAATAATGCAGATCAGTCTAACAATAGTAACCCTTCAGGTGTTGGTAATGACAATCCTAATACTAAACCGGGGGTAGATGATACACCGGCGAGAACTAAAGAATGGAGTGGAAAGGATGTGCAGCCTCAAAACTCTTCGGCAGAAGAAAGTATGAATGAGGATAACCAGGCTACGGGCCATAATGATCCGAATCAAATAAGCAAAGACTTGGAGAATAAGAATATAAAGGTTAATGTGACAAAGGAACCGAGTGGGGAAGAGGATGAATACGACGGTACTAAAACAGAAGTCAGCGATAATAAGCTTACTGTAACTTGCGGAAAGTTATTCTATAGTGATGCCGAAGGTAATCAGCAGCCTGTTAAATTCGAGTTTGAATTCTGCTTGTCTTCACAATGGAAACCCGGGGAATATAAGCCGACTGTGGTAATTAAGAATATTTACACCAATAAGCTTTGCTCATTTGTATGGCCTCTTAACGTTATGCGTATAGCAAGCGTTTTGCAAAAGTCATTCGATAAAATGGAAATCTACCTCGGTGAAATGAAAAAAGAGGAATCACTTAATGAAAAGAAAGTGAAAGTCCAGGAATCTATTAACTTCGCTGTCACATATGCGACTAACGACAAGGTTATCGAATCCGCGGCGTTCAACACCGGTATCAACCGTAAGATTACGGCCGACAGGGATTGCTCGCAGTATTACGTGCTTTCGGAGTGCATGTGGAGCTGCGCGAACGACGAGACGGTAAAGAAAGCCCTTGCAGGCAAGGTGACTGCCGCCCTTAAGAACTGCCGTACGAAGGAAGGCCTTATGGAATACGCCAAGGCTAACCAGAACGTTGAGTTCACCAAGAATTTCGCCGATATGAGCTACGCGGTGAGAAAGCCTGGCAACCTTCATTCCATAATCGGCTGCTCTTTGTTCGAGTGCGCAGTAGCGGTCAAATTCAACAGCAATAACGTTGTTTCGAACGCCATCGGAATAGGCGTTAACAAAATAAGCTAATTTGAAATGTTTGTAGAACAATTATATGACGCCAATGCCGCGGCCAATAACCGCGGCATGGACGTTTCGATGGAAAAAGTACTGGAATCCTTTTCTGTCATAGAAAAGTCCCTGTATGAGTCCGGAACATGCCAAAAATCGGATTTGGAACAGGCTTCTTCTGTCGCGGAGGCGTACATCGAACAGAATCCGGGTGCGGAGGAGAATTTCCTCATCGAGAGCAAGTTCAGGCTGCTTGTCGAATGCTATGTCATGACGCAAGAGAGCAAGCCGCTGAACGAGTGGATCCAGAGAGGGTTCGACAGTTTCGACGATACGCCGGTCACCGCACCTGCCGCTCCGGAGATGCCAGGGCGCGTGGCTATCAAGAAAGTGTTGCCGTGGTGCAGCAATTCCACGAACAAGATAGAGTTCAGGGACGGCCGTATTTACGCCGGCAAAAGGTACAGCGCCAACGATATTATCGAGGAGGCTCCTATCCGTGTAATCCAGGTCGAGGATACGTACAGCAGGCCGATACGCGATCTCACTTTCGAGATAGACGGTGAGAGAGGACTGTACGCCATTCCTTTCGGCTACGCTTCATACTACCGTATAGACGAATCCTCGCCTAAGGCGTCATATGATTTCGTGTATGAGCCGAAATCCGGAAAGGGGTATGTGGTGATAAGGGCGTTGACCCCGATTATGAAGGGCGACGAGATTACCATCATAAAAGACAGGAGCAGATTCAGCGAGCAGAAGTACGACAGATTCCGCGCGGCCAACGGTTTGGTAAGGGAAGTTCCAGTCACAAATTTCCGGTTCAACTAACTCTTTTTTCCAAAGATAAATAAAAAAAGAAAGAAATTTATAATATAATGAACTCATATAATAACGCATACAATAACAGCAGGCGTGACGCCAAGGCTCGTGACCTTGCGGTATACGAAAGCCAGCGTATTGATCTTGTTAACGCTATAAAGAGAGAATACGGCATTTCTGATTTTTCAGCTTTATCTGAAAGTGAAAAGCAGGCCGCCCGCAAGCTCATTACCGAGATGTGGTCCCCGAAAACCGGATTGAACAAGGCCGGAGAGGCTTTCATCAACGAAGGCGCGCGCAGCTTGAAGAAGGAATCTACGGAAGACGATATAAAGCGTGAATTTAAGCGCCGCGTTATGCTTTTGCTCAACAACAAGTTTGCTTCAAGCCCGTTATTCAACGCATCGGACGCTCATAACCTTGCAGAAATCATGGATGATATCAAGAGCGATATCAAGGGTTCAAAGGTGAAACCTGATTTCAAGATGTGGTTCTATGAGTTTATGTGCGTATATGTAAACAACCATAAGGGAGACATTTTCAAAAAACAATAATATAAAGGGTTTATAGCATGGCAAAGTTTAATAAGGATACGTTTTTGAACGACATTACGGCGAAGGTGCAGTCTGCTATAGACAAGAACCTTATCACCCGTGAGGATATGCAGGAGAACGAGTTGGAGAGACTTCACGGTTTCATCCAGTATGAGCTTTTGCAGTATATAGAGGATCGTAAGTTCGCGATCGACGTGCTCAAGGATTTCAACTACGACGAAAAGGTGCCGTGGGAGAACCTCCAGACGGAGTACGGTACATTCAAATCATTGCTTGACATAGCATTGGTCAACCTTTGGAAGTTCCTTAACGCCGAAGGCGCCACAAAATTCGAATACTACAACCATAACAATAAGCAGGATGGCAAACCCATGCTGGATATTATCCATGACATGGAGGATTTGCCTAATCCAGAAAAGATGAACGTTTCCGACGATACGACATATGAACCGGGCGGGGATGAAGGCGCGCAGCTGCACGACGCCCCGTTAAACACCCCGGAGGAGGAAGTCAACAATTTTGTCCCGGAGATTCCGGAGAGGTCGATGCCTCACCGTAGAATAAGATTGGCAAAATAAATCGGTGCGGAAATGGGTCTAAGTTCCTAAACTCAATTATTTGATAATTAGCGAGAAACTCACTCGGATGTGGATTTCTCGCTAAACTTTTTTAATACGGTCAGGGCATTACCGTAGGGAAATTATTATCCCCTTTTTTGAATGCCCTTTGCAAAAAATGGGGATATAATTTATAATCAAAAACACATCTAAACATTATCTGCGTTTATTTATGACAGGCATAAGTAAAAATGTCACAAAGAGAAACGGAGTGCAAGAGCCGTATACTCCGTCCAAAATTAAAAAGTCAATAAAGAGCGCGTTCGACGCGTCTCACAAAACCATTCAGGATACGAAGATTGATTCGATGGTGGAAAGTGTTTCAGCTTATGACGGCATCAATGTGGAGGATATTCAGAACCAGGTTGAAATGATATTGATGAAGGAAGAGTTTTATGATGTGGCCAAGAATTACATTCTTTATCGGCAGAGGCACGAGGCGGACAGGGATATAGCGAAGCGCGTCGATTTCCTCACCGATTACTGCAACGCTTCCAATGCGGCGACGGGGTCCAAGTACGACGCCAACGCCAATGTGGAGAAGAAGAACGTGGCCACCCTTATCGGAGAACTGCCGAAAGAGATGTTCATAAGGATCAACCGCAGGATACTCACCGATCGTATCAAGAAGCTTTACGGCAAGGACCTTGCGGACAGGTATCTCGATTTATTGAACAACCACTTCATCTACAAGAACGACGAAACCTCGCTCGCTAACTATTGCGCGTCCATCACCATGTATCCGTGGCTCAATAACGGCACCAAGTCAATCGGCGGCAATTCGACCGCGCCTACCAACCTCAGGTCGTTCTGCGGCGGCTTCATTAACATGGTGTTCATGGTTTCATCGATGCTTTCGGGGGCGTGTGCCACACCGGAGTTCCTTATGTACATGAATTATTTCATAGGTCTTGAATACGGCCAGGACTATTACAAACATCCAGACAAGATTGTCGACTTGTCCAAAAAACAGCGCAGTATAGATAAAGTCATAACGGACTGTTTCGAACAGATCTGCTACTCAATCAACCAACCGACAGGAGCAAGGAATTTCCAGTCGGTGTTCTGGAATATCGCCTATTACGATGAGAACTACTTCAAGGCTTTGTTCGGCAACTTCTTCTTCCCCGACGGATCGCAGCCGGACTGGGAGTCGCTGAGCTGGCTTCAGAAGCGTTTCATGAAGTGGTTCAACAAGGAAAGACAGCGTTGCGTGCTTACGTTCCCGGTAGAGACTATGGCGTTGCTTTCCGAGAACGGCGACATCAAGGACAAGGATTACGCGGACTTTACCGCTGAGATGTATGCGGAAGGCCACTCTTTCTTCACATATGTCAGCGATAATGCGGATTCGCTGAGTTCATGCTGCCGTTTGAGAAACGAGGTGAAGGATAACGGCTTCAGCTACACATTGGGCGCAGGCGGCGTGTCAACCGGTTCAAAGAGCGTTCTTACGATTAACCTTAACAGGTGCATCCAGTACGGCAAGCAGCATTACGAGAATTACCTCAGCTTCCTCGAGGAGGTTGTGGATCTCTGCCACAAGGTGCAGATTTGCTACAATGAGAACTTGAAGGAGCTTCAGGACAAGGGCATGCTTCCGTTGTTCGACGCCGGTTATATCAATCTCGGCAGGCAATACCTTACAATCGGCGTGAACGGTCTGGTAGAGGCCGCTGAATATCTCGGAATCGAGATTAGCGACAATGATAAGTACCGTAGCTTCGTGCAGGATGTACTCGGATTGATTGAGACCTATAACAAGAAGTATTATTCGAAGGAAGACGGCCTGATGTTCAACTGCGAGATGATCCCCGCAGAGAACGTCGGCGTAAAGCACGCCAAATGGGACAGGGAAGACGGATACTTCGTTCCGCGCGAGTGCTACAATAGCTATTTTTACATCGTGGAAGACCCTACTGTTTCCGTACTTGATAAATTTAAATTACATGGGAGGAATTATATCGAGCATTTGACAGGTGGTTCTGCATTACATTGTAATCTTGAAGAACATTTGTCAAAGGCGCAATATAGACAATTACTTAGAGTTGCTGCAAGAGAGGGATGTAATTATTTTACATTTAATATTCCAAATACCGTATGTGAAGACTGTGGACATATTGATAAAAGATATTTGAAAGAATGTCCACATTGTCATTCAAAAAATGTTACATGGATCACTCGTATTATTGGATATCTTAAGAAAATCAATAATTTCAGTGAAGCTAGGCAAAAAGAAGCGGCATTACGATATTATGGTAATTTGAAAGAAAATATTTAAAAATAAAAAGGAGGATTTCCTGGCGGAATCCTCCTTTTTTGAAAAATCTGATGATTTTTGAAGCTAAACAAATTTTTCATTTTATTTATCATTTAAATATTTGGTTTGGATAAATATAATGAAGCTAAACTAAATTTTTTATACTGATGAATAAGAATGATTTGCCTCTTTTCAGAATAAAATGGACAGAGACTACTTGTTATGCCGCAGCAAAGGAATGCGTGACATTAAAAGAATTTTCTACTAAATATCCAAGTGCCTGTGTTAGAGCAAGAGAAAAAGGATGGATTCAAAACTATACTTGGTTAAAGAAAATCATTCGTCATCCACGTGGATATTGGAAAGATTTTAACAGATGCTATAATATAGCGAAACAATATACAAGTAAAAAAGATTTTAGAGAAAGTAATCCTGATTGCTATAGGGCATCTATTGATTATGGCTTTATAAAAGATTTCACATGGTTACGTGATCAGCGTATCGATTTTTATAATGGTAAAATTGATACTATTTATGTATATGAATTTTTAAATGAAAATTCAGCATATATAGGAAGAACTTTATCCAGACGAATAAAGGAAAGGGATTGGGAGCATATCTATATAGAAAACGATACAGTCTCCAGATTTGCGAAAAAACATAGTATCTCTGTTCCGAAAATGAAGATATTAGAAACAGAACTTACATTGGATGAATCCGTAATAAAGGAAGGAGAGTGGATTGAGGCATACCGTGAAAAAGGCTGGAACATTCTTAATAGGATTAAAGCAGGCGGATTAGGGAAAATAGGGAAATGTAAAGCCAAGTATACTTATGAATATTGCTTATCACTTGCCAAACAATGCAAGACACTTTATGAATTTCGTAAATTGGAAAAAGGAACGCCGTATATAATAGCAAGAGAACATAAATGGACAGATGAATATACATGGTTGGTTCGTCAAATAAAGGAAATCGGATATTGGACTGAAGAAAGATGTAAAGAATCAGCGTTACAATGTAAAACTCGTTCAGAATTTCAAAAGAAATATGTAAGTGCCTATAATACGGCAAGAAAAAATAAATGGTTGGATTCATATAACTGGTTTCAAAATGGTCATAAATTAAATTGTAAAAAAGATGCTTAAGTACATATCGACAGACATAGTTTTCCAGGAGGTTCCCGACGAGGTCAGCCTTGCGATAAGCATAACCGGATGCCCTAACCGTTGTCCCGATTGCCACAGCAAATACTTGTGGGAGGATACGGGCGATGATCTGAATGAGAATTCGGTCGACAATGAGATCGAGAGATATAAGGATGACATCACCTGCGTATGTTTCATGGGCGGGGATCGTGACAAGCATACTGTATACAGGCTTGCCAAGCATGTGAAGGAGAAATACTCAGATCTCAAGGTCGCATGGTACAGCGGCGCAAGGGAGATAGACAATGATTTCCCGTGGCACGATTTCGACTATATAAAGGTAGGCCCCTATATACACAAGTACGGTCCGCTTGATTCCGCGAATACTAATCAGTACATGCTCAAAAAGATAAACGACAAGGCGTGGAAAGATATAACGTATGTCTTCTATCGGAACAGGCACCCGGAAAGATTCTGATAATTCGTTTATAATGCAAAGGCGAGAAGCTTAATGTTTCTCGCCTTTTTTGTTTTTATACACATAATTAAGCAGATAAATAAAATGAAATCTTGTCTAAGATAAATAATAAAATATAATTTTGTTAAGCATGGCTAAAACTAAAATGATATGTATCACCGGTAAGAACGCTCTGCGCAAGCTCAATGAGAGCGCCGGCGCCGGCAGATATATTCTTGAAGGCGTATTCGCCGAATTGGACAAGCTTAACCGCAATTCACGTATATACACGAAGGAAGAGTATCTGAAGCATTTGCAGTACCTCCGTGACGATATCAGAAAGGGAGAGCCTCTTCTCGGAGAACTCGACCACCCGGAAGACCGTTTCGAGGTGAAACTTAAGGAAGCTTCCCACCGTATTATCGACATCTGGTACGATCAGGCTAAGAACGTCGTAATGGGTAAGATTGAGCTTCTTAACACGCCTAACGGAAAACTGGCGCAGTCAATCGTCGACCAGGGCATTCCGTTGCACATCAGCTCAAGGGCCGCCGGTACCGTGAACTCAGACAATACTGTTTCTATCCAGCAGATTTATACATACGACCTGGTTTGTAAACCCGGTTTCGCCGGTGCGGTATTGCACAGGGTAAATGAGTCTGCAGGCGCATACAGCAACGATATTATGGGATTCCTTCACAAGACCAACAACATCGAATCCATAAACGAGGCTGTGAATTATGGACTTGCCAATGATAGCGTGATGATTTCCGAGATAAACTCAGAAGCCACGTTACGTAAAGAAGCTATAGACATTATAAAAGAAAACGATAAAATTCGCGATATTATGAAAAAGAATTATAAGCCAGTTAACGAAGCCGACGATTTCGCAGACATCTTTGGAGGCGCTGACACCGATACCGGCGAGCAGAAAGACGACAAGGAGAAAGACACTGAGAAGAAGGACGGCGAGGATAATGACGAAAAGGACGACGACAAGAAAGATGACGGCGTCGAAATTTTGAGCATTACACCTGAGTATGCTTCTGATTCTGACAGCGATTCAAGTTCTTCTGACGAAGGTGAGAAGGAAGATGGTAAAGACGACGAAGATGCTGACAAGGGCGACGAAGGTGAAAAATCAGACGAAGAGTCAGCAGAGGAATGCGACAAGGGCGGCAAGAAAGCCGATCCCGAGGACGCAATCTTCGACGACAAGGAACAGACCACTAAAGGTCAGAAGGAAGTTATAAAGAAAATTGACGACCTTATTAATCAAGTGAAGAAGAACGCGGGCAAGGACGGTTCTAAAAACGACGAAGGATGTTCAGGCGGCGCATGCGAATCACTTGTAATCGCACAATATCCTATTTCAAGATCTCTTAATGAAAGCAACTTCGCGCAGTTCGCTGCATTGAGCGAGGAACAGAAAACAAAGGTTACTGCATATTTGCAAGACCGCGGAATTTACGCTCCTAAGATGATCAATGAGATGTGGAAGAACGGAATAGATTATAACGCAGCAGAGCCTGTATGGCTCAAGTACGCCCCGGCCAAGTACAAGTCATTGTATAATGAAGCACCTCAGATGGTGAAAGAGTCTTTGGCCAACACAGCGGAGTATCTGGTATTCGAGTCGCAGAGAGACGTCAACCTGTTCTGGGAAAACTCAGGCCTTGAGACAAGGACAGAGACCATGAAGCGCAACAAAGCCTTCACCGACAATCTCCCGAAGATTAACGAAAGCGCCAATACAAACAACACAAATTTGCCTTACGGAGTGAATCTCATAAACGCCGTAGTCGAGATGGCAAGCGTGTATAACTAATCCGTGAGACTTTTCGCAAAAAAGCTAATAATAGCTTAAATAAATAAAAATGAAAAGTCTAAATTAAAAATAACAAGACTAATTAAAATGAACGTTAATAAACAAAACATTGCTCAGATCGTTGAGTCTTGGACACCTGCTATCAAGCAGATCACTAAGAATCGCGTAAATGAGGAAAATCAAGACAGGCTCGAGTGGATGTGCGTTTATGCTCATAACCACGTAATGGCCCTTAATGAGGAAAATGCCTCATGGACTGGTGGAGCAAGCTTCCCATTCCAGACTTTGTACAATACCAACGGTATTGGCAACCCAACTTTGGCTCAGCAGCCAGGTATGACCGCAGCTGATCAGAATTCACCTGCAGCTTACGGTTCAGGAGACAAGTGGCCTTCATTGCTTCCTATGGCTTTGCAGGTTGCTGCTCGTACAATCGGTTTCGACCTTGTTAACAACTTCCCGTTCCAGGGACCTAGCGGTGTAATTCCTTTCATGGATTACGTTTACAGCGGCTCAAAGGGTGCATACGGTGCTACTTATTCATACGATGGTGACACTGCTAACCCACAGGTAGCTGTTGGTAACAGAAAGCCAGCCTACGAGCTTTATGAAGCTCCTCACGCTTTCCGTTGCATCCTTGATGTTGACCCATCAAGCGGTACAACTAAGAAAGATGCTGTTAAGGCTATCGTAAAGGAATGCGACGAAAACGAGTACATGACTCTTACAAACGCCAGCACTGGTGCAGAGATGAGAGTTCAGTTCATCGGACTTGCTCGTTTGAACGCTAACCCGATGTTCAAGGTACATCCTGAAGATAAGAACGTAGCCCTCGGTAAGGTATTCGGCGCAGGCGCTTCTCTTGAAGTCACTGTCGGTGGAGCAACCTTCACATTGAGACGTCCTCGTCTTATCAGCGCTCTTGAAGACCAGATTCTTGGTTTCACGGGTTCAGGTAAGTATGACTCAGATCGTTGGTCTGGCACATACATGGATCCTAAGCACCTTTATGAGCCAATGGATCGTGCAACAGGTGAGATGCAGTATCCACGTCAGATGTCTTTGTCGGTATTCACAAAGTACGTCACTGTAGGTACTCAGTCAATCGCTGTCGCTGTAACTCAGGAACAGGTTCAGGACTTGCAGAAGCAGTGGGGTATCGACGTTATCAAGTTGGTTGAAAACGCCGCTATCAACGAGCTTTCTCAGAGCATCAACAAGCACATCTTGTCACGTTTGTTCGCCCTCGGTTGGAAGAACCACGTACAGGCTTACGAGGCTGAAGGTATCAACCTTAACCTTGACATGACACAGGCTTACGATCCTGCTGTTGACCCAGAAGAAGTTGAATTCGCAACATACGATGACGAAGGTCACGAAGTTCTTATGAGCATGCCGGTTCCTGGCTACACCCAGTACGGCACAGGCGCTTTCGAGAACGCCGATACTATGTTCAAGAAGATCTACGTTAACATGCTTGCCGCTGGCAACATAATCATGCAGCGTGGACGTCGTGGTCCTGCGAACTTCGTAGTAACCAACTGGAGAATCGCTACTATGATGCAGTCAAATGCACAGTACAGCTTCTCACCTATCGCCAACACAATCAACCAGAACAATGGTAGCTTGTATCCTGCCGGTAATGTCGCTGGTATGACTTTGTATGTCGATCCTATGATGCATACTCAGGATACCCGTGTATTGGTAGGCCGTAAGGGCGATAAGGATGAACCAGGTGTTGCATTCTGCCCGTATATCCTTGCTGAATCAGTGAAGATGATTTCCGAGCACACCGCTGCTCCTAAGGTAGTTGTTAAGTCACGTTACAACTTGGTAGACCTTGGCTGGTATCCACAGTTGAACTACGTAACCTTCTACATCAAGGGAAACGAGACCATCGTGTAATCTGATTATAGGATAGGTTAAAAAGAAGGAGAATCTCTCAGAGGTTCTCCTTTTTTATTTTATATGTTTTTCGTATATTTTCTAAGGATTGTTAAATTTTGTTTATGACAGTATTTGATGAAGCGAAAGAACATATGATGGATTTGGCGGCGAAGATAATGTCCGGCATATGCGCCAATCCGTGCCTTAACGCGCATTGGAAGACGCAGGACGAAGCCGTAGAGTATGCCCTTAACTCCGCTGAGAAAATCATAATAGGCGCGAACAGAAAAATCCGCGATATAAAAGAGAGAGCGGGAAAAGAAACCGACCGGGAAAGCACCGGGTTTGTAGACGCCACCGGCAAGCAAATCTTGGACGGTGACATTTTCATTTATAACCAATGGCAGTTCAAAGGCAAGGTGCCGGAGGATCTGGTGTACTGCTATGAAGAAAAGTACGCGAGCACGGTCTGCCTGCATCCTGTGTTCTGGGACGAAGACGAGGGAATGTGGGCGAGCGACGTATATGGCGACTGCGACAGGCTCGGAAAATACGATTTCAGCAAGCTGTTCGTAGTGACCAATAAGGTGGATAACCCTGAACTTTATAACCATTGATTATGAAGATAGAGTTAGATAGAAAGGATATTATCGCGTTATTAAGGGGAACTACCCCCTATTATTCGGTGATGGATAAGATACCGGAAGATTTGGGTTATTTCGTCGGCGGATTTAACCACGAATGGCATTGGAAGTATATTACGGAAGATTGCCCGTATACAGACGAGTACCTGTATAATTTATATTTGATGTGCAAAAACTCTTGGAAATAGAGTATGAACAAGGAATTTGAAGAGTTGTATCTCGATTGGTACCGTAACACCGCGTTCATGAGCGTCGACAATTTCGAGAATGAATGGTGGTACAAGCTGGTGGAATGGTCCAAGCGGCATATCAAGGAAGCGATAGAAGGCGTAAGGGAAATCATCGCCGATGAACCGGCGCAGGTGGTGCATCTGCTCGACTTGATAGTGGAGGACCCGCCCAAGGCAGAAGGATACGTGCCTTTGGATATGTGGTGCAATTTATGGATTGCCATTATCGATTCCGCCAAGGACGGCAAAATCGGAGACCCTATCGAGATAAAGGACAATTATGGGGATTCGCGAGCGTATCATGAATATTTGAAAGACCATTATATTCCATGGAATCCGTTCCATGAGGATGACCCGAACATAACATTGGAAGAATTTAAACAAGGTAAACGTAATGACGAAGAATTGCTCAGAAAGGCCAAGGATAAAATGGCGCAACTTCAAGATATGGATAGCTGACCAGTTCCGTCGCAAGACATTCTTCAGGAACTTCTTCGTGACGAGGAACGCATGGGGAGCGTTCAGCATAAACTCCCATGTCAACCAGCATACCGGACAGCCTAAGGTGACGTACAATACAGTCGAGACCGCCCGTAAGTGCGCCGACAAAATGGGGGCGAAAAACAACACTCATTTCAGCTATTACAAATGCCTGTTCTGCGACGGGTATCATATCGGCAAGAACAGGGACAATAAGACAGACTATGACAGACAAGTTAAGAAAGACTAAGGAAGAGGTCGTATCGGACCTGAGGGCCGTGTTCCATATCGGTGAGGACGGATGCCTTTCCCGTGAAAACAAGGGATGCTTCTTTATCGACAAGCGGGAGTATGAAAGGGAGGACGTGATTTCTATGCTGCAGAAATACTTCAAGAATCGGGTGATAATCGGCGGTCAGTGCAGGATAGATCCGATAACCTTGCTGTACACCATGTTCCATATCGAAGACCGTCAGGAGGAGGTTCAGGATGCCTGAGATGCTCAGAATAGGGGATGCGATATACACCCCGTTGGATTGCGCGCTGGATGAGATATGCAGGAAGGCCGGCTTGCCGCGAGGCCTTGAATATTATTATATAAACGAAGACGGTTATCTCGCCCATACGGTTTCGGTTTACCATAACCAATCTGAGGAGGAGGTTGTGGAGACTAAGCCCGAGAAGGTCGAGCTTGCCAAAGCATTGAAATATATCTATGAGTACTTTAAGAATGGCCGAGCCGGTTGATTGCATTGCATACGCGTTGGTGGATTTGATGCTGTACAAGGATTCGTTCTGGAAAGACTGGGCCGAACCGAAATACTGCATAGCGTTCGCCAAGGGGATACTGGCGAGCTCATGCGGCCAGTTCTATCATACGGTCGGAGCGCATTGGATGACGCCGTGCACAGAAGCCGAGTATGAGCAGGAGCAGGATGAGTTCGCCGATTTCTGGGAGGCCAGGAGCAGGTTCAATGAGAGCAGGAGATGAAGCCCGAGGTATTGGTGTTCGATGATACCCCTTCTTTATACGCGTTCCTGAGATCGACCGGGGCGTTGGACAAGCTGGAGCTGTTCCTGCATACGCCGGCCGAGACTGTGCCGAAGGACAATCTCGGGTATGTAATCATGGACGGCGACACCGTCTGCGGGGCGGCGAGCCTTTATGACGAAGGCAACGACACCTATTTCAACGAGCTGTTCGAAATTGTGCCTGAATACCGGGGCAAGGGTTACGCCAGGATTCTCTACGAGTACATGAAGGAGGACAGCCTGGCGGAAAGGATACACGGTTTCTGTACCAATGACGAGAACCAGAGTTTCTGGGAGCACATGGGTCAGAAGTGCATCAACAGGAAGGAAAGGGAAATGCTGGAGGTAATCAAGTAATTATGATAGACTTTTTGATATTCGTTATTTTAATGTCGGCCATCATAGGGATTTTCTTTGTTATCCTGCGTTTGGCCGCTCATGCCGAAGCTAGGGACTGGAACGGCGGGTATTGCCCGCGATGCGGCAAGAAGCTGAGGCATTTCGACTGTGACAGCCAAGGCGGGGACGGTTGGTGCTGCGACGCGTGCAACTACACCACCTGGGTGTCATACCATAAAATGGTATACAGGACCGCCAGGAAAGAGGGGGTTCCCGCCGGAGAGTTTACCCCGTTTGAGAGCAAGCTCAAAGAAATCATCGATTCCTATAACGATGGCGGGGCGATTACGCATCAAGGCGTTATCTTTTACGCCGACCAACTCAGGAAAGAACTGTATAAGGAAATGCAACTTGAATCCAATAAAGAAGGAGGAAAACATGACGCTTGAAGAAGCTTTGACAGTAAAGAAAGGCGACCACCTCTGGTACAATACGGTGGACGACCACGGCAAGAACGTGAGAATCGAGATGGTGGTGAAGTCCATCTGGGGCGACCCGAACAAGTTCGCCTGCGACGCCGCGGGGCCTAATGAATGTGACATAACAAACGCTTTTTCACCGATAGCGTGCTTTGATTTTATGAAGTGACTATGACGAAGGAAGAACTGCTAGACATTTTCGAATACAAGTACGGGTATACCCGTGAGCTTATTTCTAATGTAATCGACTCCGCTATGGAGGAGAAATACTGGGCGAATGCCTATAATTATATTTGCAATATGGTTTCCATATACATTCCGGAAATCGGCAGGTATGTTTCCCGTACCGATCCCCGTTGGGAGGAGCAGAAGGCGTATATGGAGTGGCGCGACACGCTGCTGTTTGACAGCGGCTGGCTTAACGTAAAGTTCAAGGAGCTCTGGCGTGCCAGGCACGGGATGATACGCACCAAAGAAGAGGCATGCGCGCTTGCGGCGGATCAGTGGTGTCATCACATGTTCGTATCGGCATACCAGGATAACGGAGGCGGTAATGATAACCTTACCGTACTCGGCATGTATTTGAAAGTCAACGCTCAGGAAAAGATTCCGGAAGAGGTGAGACAGAAAGTTTGGCAAGGCATACATGACTTTTATTTTAACCATTATGAAGATAACATGTACTACCGGTTGTCGGTAGACTATTATCCCTGCGTCTGGCTGGACGAGATTCTTAAGAACGCCGGGGTGGATGAAAAGCTTATTGATTCTATCTGCCCGTGGAAATCCATGCTCAAGATAGACAAAGAGGATAACAGTATCTACGCCTACTGGTATGACACAGATAAAGAAGTGCTATGATTTGGAAGTTTTTACTTGTATTGCTCGCTATCGTGATGTTCGTCATCGCGGGCTATGGCATCGACAACTATGTCAAGGCTGGGGAAGAGGCGAAACGCAAAGAGGTAGAGGATAAGATAGACAGACTCGCTGAAGATGAAAACGGAGAAGTATGAGCAGATAATGAACAGGCTCGCGACCCTTATCGCCGGTACCGGGTTTGAAAACCACGTGTTCTCGGTCGGCGGATGCGTGAGGGACAAGCACCTTAAAATGGAAATCAAGGATATCGACTTGGTGGTAGATTTGCCGAACGGCGGAATAGAGCTTGCCAAGTATTTGGAATCCAACGGTTTCACCAAAGGTTCAATTGTGGTGTATGAGAACTACGGCACAGTGATGTTCAGGCTGAAGGATTTTCCCGATATCGAGCTCGAGGCGGTGCAGACCCGCAAGGAGGATTATCACGACGCCAAGACCCGAAACCCGGTGACATGTTTCGGCACAATCCAGGAAGACTGCCACAGGAGGGACTTTACCATCAACGCCCTTTACTACAATATCTCGGAGGGCAGGGAGTATGACTTCAACGGCAGCAGTCTGAAAGACCTCGAGGAAATGCGTATCGACACCTGCGGGGATCCCGATATTATATTCGACGAGGATCCGTTGCGTATTTTGCGTGCAGTGCGTTTTTCCTCCAAATTGGGTTATCCTATATCCGTACGTACAAAAGCCGGTATACGGAGACATAAAGGCCGTCTGGACATAATTTCTCAGGAACGTATCACAGACGAGATAAACAAGATACTTTCCGGACCGCATCCGGAGGTCGGAATGGAGCTCCTGCATACGTTGGAGCTGTGCGAAATAGTGCTGCCGGAAATGACGGAAATCCTGGCGTACGATTTGTATGAGGTGGTAAAGACTATACACAATATCAGGGTGCATGCGGTCGACGACAAGCTGGATCAATTGACCATGATGCTGGCTTACATCTCATATAGGGTGAACCCGCTTATATTCAGGGCGTCTATGAGAAGAATGAGGTATTCGACCGATATGACCGACAGGGTGTTTTTGCTCGCTTCGCTGCTGGACAAGGCCGTTTTCGTTTCAGAGTTCCGCAGCACGGTGCATATGAGGGAGCTCGGATATCTGGCGAAGAACGAGGAGAACTACCGTATGCTGCTCGCCATTGTGGAGGCGATGAACCGTATATGGCCTAAGATGAAGGCGGATTACCCGAGCCGGATGTTCGGATATACCTTGCCTGTCAACGGCGACGACATTATGGAGATACTTCAGATAGGCCCCGGTCCGAAGATAAAAGAAATACAGGAAGACTTGATACACGATGTTTTCGTCAACCCCGGTTTGTCAAGGGAAGAGTGTATCAATCTGATTAAAATAAGATTCGGTAACAAATGATTGATCAAAGGAAACTTAAGAATTGGGCCGAAAAGATTTACGGCGTAGCGTGCAGGCACGGCTGGCATGACGAGTACAGGCCGGACGGCCAGTGGATGGCGCTCATAATGTCGGAGCTCGGAGAGGCGATAGAGGCCGACCGCAGCAGGCCGAGGGCGATGACGGAGGAACAGTGGAAGATGCAGGATTTCACCGACGCTCAGATAGCGGATGATCACGGGTTCATATTCTTCTATGACGAGTGCATAAAGGGCAGCGTGGAGGAAGAGCTCGCCGATGTAGTGATACGTCTACTGGATTTCGCCTATATGAAGTGGAAGGACGGTATTGACTATTCGTACGAGAGGATGTACCGGCGTAACGAACAGAATTTCGCCGAGCATGCCTGGTACCTATGCAAGGAAGTCCTTAACACGGGCTATATGAACGTGGCGAACGCGATAGGGTATGTCATAGACTGGGCCGACGATATGGGTGTCAACCTCGAGAGGCACGTAGACTGGAAAATCAGGTATAACGACTTAAGACCTTATAGGCATGGCGGAAAGCGATACTGAGAAAGAGGAGTTCAGGTGCTGCGAGAACTGCGGCCTGTCGGTGTATGACGTGAGCCAGCCCGGTTGGATGGCATGCATGGCGGGGATAGACGTTGTTCCCGTAAGGGCCGATTTCACCGGTTGCCCGAACCATATTTTTGAAGACGACTATTACGAATTATATTATGGAAAAGACGACTACTGACAACGAGGGAAAACGCATAGCGGTGTTTCCCGGATCTTTCGACCCGATTACAAACGGCCACAAGTCCATAGTGCTCAGGGCGATGGATTTGTTCGATGAGATTTGGGTCGCGATAGGGAACAATCCGGACAAGCACAGTACATTCTACCTTACATATAGGGAGAATTGGTGCAGGAAGGTGTTTGAGAAATATCCGAAAGTGAAGGTTTGTTCCTACTCTGATCTTACTATCGACCTCTGCAAAAGGCTCGGCGCCAGGTATATCATAAGAGGTCTGAGAGGCGGCAATGATTTCGAATACGAGAGCATGATTTACCATGCCGGCAAGTACATAGCGCCTGACTATCCGGTAGAGACCGTATTCTTCATCACGGAGAACCAGTACGCCGGTATCAGCTCGAGCGTGGTGCGTGAGATTTACAAGAACAACGGCGACTATACGGCGCTCGTGCCGAGGGAGGTCGAACTTCCGAAAAAGTAAGTGATATGGAGAAATTTATAGTAAGAGAGGTCACTTCTGATGAACTAGACGGCATAAAGATCGCCACCATGGAAATTCAGTACATGGAGACGCACGACAAGGTGCCGACATCCTGGTATAAGCTGTATCAGAAGAAAGGCGATACGTACAGGAAGTTCAAGCTGTTCCCGAAACCTCATTTTGAGGTCAGGGAATATGAGGAGAACATAGCGACCGGCACAACGGTGTTCACCCGTGACGGACTGTATACCGAAGCCGATATGAACAAGAGGGGCTATATCATTGAAAACGGGGTGATATACTGCAAGCCGTATATAATCATATGCTATGGACCCGATAAGAAACTCAAGATTGAGTATGAGTCCACCAATGCCATGATGCGGGCGTGGGAGAACCTAAGGTACAGGTTTGAAAAGCTCGGTCTGCATTTTATATTCTAAAGTTGCTTTGCATAATGTGAAGGCGCTTGACTTGGTCAGGCGCCTTTTCTTTTTATAAATAAATAATATAAAGTTATTTTAGTATATATTTTATGCAACCAAATAAAATGTTTCCTGCGAATTTACTGAAGTTTAACGCCTATATCAAGGTCGTAGATTCACTGGAGGCTGCCATAGATGTAATCAAGAAAAAGAGACTCGCTTACGGTGAACCTTGTGTGGTCACATACAAGGCATCCCCGTCCGCAGAAAGTTCCGACGGGATTTTCAAGAAAATCGTTTTCGGAATCGGTTCGATGGATCCGGGCGAGCCTTATTTCTTCAATGTAGAGTATGACAAAGACGGCAAGCCGATAGAGCAGACCGAATTGCTCGAGGAGATGGAGGAAATCATAAAGGAATGGGAGGAGCACGGCGGTTTCACTACCACGGCCATAAAGTTCTCCAAGACCGAGCCTTCGAACATCAATGATGTGGAATTCTCGTTTGGCGATATCATATTGGGAGAAGCATCTATTAAGCATGTGCTTGATTCGGTTGACAAGGGTTCTACCGATCTTGTGACAAGCAAGGGAATCTATACCTTTGTCAATACTTTGATTTCATCGATTGAAACGGCAGTCAACAACCTTAATACAAAGGTTAACCGCGTTACCAAGGATGTGTCTACTCTTAAGGCGGATGTATCTACCCTTAAGTCAGAAGTATCTGTGATAAAGGTGAACCAAGGCAAGTTGATTACCGATGTATCTACGCTTAAGTCTGATGTTTCTGTAATAAAGGTGAATCAGAACAAGCTTATTTCCGATGTGTCCGTATTAAAGTTGCATGATGCGAGTACTATATTGGGTGTTATTTCAGATTCAAGCTTTATAAAAGCCGAGACAATCAATAAAGTAGTAAAACTTAATATCGATGTAGAAAAAGGTTTTTCCAACAGTTTTATGCAGGATGCGAGCGGAAAAATAGCTCTCGCTTGGGATAAATATGAAGAGTAAAATCAAACAAAATAAACAAAATAATATATGGCAAAACAAACTTTAGATTTCAAGAAAGTCGCTAGTATGCCTTCTAGCTTGTCTAAAGGTACTATCTATTTCGATAATTCTGACCATTTAATTAAAGTAGCTACGGGTACAAGTACGTATACTACTTTTGCCGGTGTGCAGTCAGCTGCTTGGAGTTCAAGTACTAATACGCTTATAATCACGAATCATGATGGTCGAGATGTCGTAATCGACTTCAGTTCATGCATTACGGATACCGAACTTGATGTTATCCTCAACCAGCTTCGTGCAGGTATCGGATTCCCTGCTAATACAAACAGTTTCGGAAGCACGGGTATCACCGACACTTCATATCTGAATACCGGTGATTCAAGTACTGTAATCGGAGCATTGAAGACTCTTGACGCGCAGTTGCATGCTGTAGAATCTGCAGCGGGCGTTGTTTCGATCGGCGGACAGTCTGGCGTAATTACCCTTAAAGGTGACGGCAATAGCAATGGCGATGTGAATCTTACTATGAACGGTAAGCAGTTACAGGCCACTATCATAGGTTTAGGTACCGCCGCTTACACCAATTCAAGCGCATATGATCCTTCTGGCGCAGCAGCCGCAGTTCTCGGAACAAGCGGCGACTCTTCAACTGCTAAGACTGTTTACGGTCTTGACAAGAAGATTGACGCTATCAAGGCAGATTCCAGTGTAAGCGTGATTGAAGCCGCTGGTACAGGTGACGTTTTGAAGGTCTATACCATTAAACAAGGTGATACCTCTGTCGGTACAATCAACATCCCTAAGGACTTCTTGGTGAAATCCGGTCAGGTAAGAAGTTGCGAGATAGCTGATGATCCTATTGAAGGCCTTGTACCCGGTGACAAGTACCTTGATTTCGTAGTAAATACGAAAGACGGAGATGGAACCGCGTCACATATCTATATTCCTGTAAAGGATTTGACCGACGTGTACACAGGCGCCAACACTACTACGATTAACGTTTCTGTAGGCACTAATAATCAGATCAGCGCCAGCATAAATACCGGTTCAGTGTCTACTGAGTTGCTTGACAGCAGCGTTCAGACAGCATTGGGCAAGGCTAATACTGCGGTTCAGAGCGTGACTGGCGAGACAGCGACTACAGACAGCTCATATATCGCTGTAAGCGTAGAAGCTTCTACTGCCAATAATGCGGTCACTTTGACATCCCATGCCAACGTGACTATACAAGATATAGCCACCGCGACAGATTCTTCTGACGGTCTCGCTACCGCTTATAACGTGCAGCGGTATGTACAGTATGCGATGCAGTGGTCAGAGTTTGTCGACTAATCCTGATACTTTAAGGTATAACTGCAAAGGGGATAAATACAATAAAGTGTTTATCCCTTTAATTTTTTAAATAAACCAGAATAATATATGGCGAATGAACCTAAAATAAATTTGGCCCTTGTGGGTGAGATGCCGGAGAATCCGGTCAGGGGCACTGTATATATGTCGCCTGACGCATCCGGCAATTTCGTGAAGGTCGGGGTAGACGGCAGCGTCAGGACCATCTTCGACGGAAGCGACTATGTAAGAAAGGATGAATCCGTATGGATACCCGGCTATGGCGAGAAATCCGCCGTATTGGCGAACGATTATTCCTATGCTACAGGAGACGAGTCAGTGTCGCATGGATCTGTGACCTATGCGAGAGGAACAAACTCTCATGCCGAAGGCGTGGGTTCGACTGATTATCCGATTAGCGTACGTAGCGATTTTAGAAACAATATAATTTATGGCGCAAATAATGTCTCCGCTACGATTATCAGTTTTTACATAGGACTTATTGTTAGATATCAGGATGTGTACGCGACGATTATCAACGCATTCTTTGAGAAAACAAGGGGTGCTGTATTCGTACTTGACAAACCGTTGCTGGATGACGGTTCCGATTTTATGGAAAGTACTGAAGTATATCTTCTTAGTGGTGGTGTTGCGGCAGGCAGATACTCTCATACCGAAGGACATAGTACGGTTGCCGTGGGTGACCGTGCACATGCCGAAGGATTTGCGACATATGCGGGAAATACGAATTCACATGCCGAAGGAGTCGAGACTGATACTTATGGAGAAGGAGCGCATGCTGAAGGATGCGGTACGCTCGCTACAGGACCCGGCTCCCATGTTGAAGGAAACGCTACTGCTGCTTCCGGCAACTATTCTCATGCTGAAGGAATTGGCACGAGGGCTTCTGGCGAATGTTCTCATGCTGAAGGTGAAGGTCAGGAATTTTTAATTACTATCGATGGATCCGCCGGTGCTACGCAATATACAATTTCCGGAGATTCGCTTGCTGATATTAAGGAGGGAGATATTATCCGTTATCGTGGATTTCAACAAAAATCGTTGAGTCTTTTACCGTATGAGAAAAGAAATCCTGATAATGGCTTCACATATGCCATTATAAGAGAGGTGCATTTGGGTAAAAATCGGTATATAGTGGTTGATAAGACCTTAAGTCTCCTTACTGCTATAACTAACGGTCCTGCTTATATTTTACAAGGTGTCGCTGAAGGAATCAGTTCGCATTCGGAAGGGTATTATACGAATACAATAGGTAACTATTCTCACTCGGAAGGAACCGGTACGAGGGCTTTGGGCGACTATTCCCATGTCGAAGGAGATAGTGCAACCGCTTCTGGCGCTAGTTCTCATGCTGAAGGATTCTTCGCAATCGCTTCCGGTGAATATTCTCACGCAGAAGGAAACAGTACGACGGCTTTAGGCGACAATTCTCATGCCGAAGGATATAGCACAGCCGCTTCCGGTGACAATTCTCATGCCGAAGGAGAAAATACAACGGCTTCCGGTCATAGTTCTCATGCGGAAGGATATATTGTAACGGCTTCCGGTCCTAATTCTCATGCGGAAGGATATAGCACAACCGCTTTTGGCGAAATTTCTCACGCAGAAGGAACTAGGACAATGACTTTTGGTGGCGGTTCTCACGCAGAAGGCGAAGGTAATCGTATACCCTTAGATGGAGTAGAAGTTTATGGCCAGCAAAACACTACCGTTTATACGACTTCTTCGGCGCATGAATTATCTGTAAATGATATAATATACGTCGATTATGGAACGGATGAATTCGCTAACAAGGTAGCGAAAGTAGTATCGGTAGATACGTCTACGCAGTTTACGGTAGATAACACTTTAAATCCGGATGTATCGCTAGATGCATCCTTAGCAGGAACCTACGTTTTCTATAGGTTGTTCGGCTGCACATACGGAACTCATTCTCACGTTGAAGGCGTTGATACGAGGACTTTAGGCGACTACTCTCACGCCGAAGGAAACGGCACGACGGCTTTAGGCGACCATTCCCACGCGGAAGGACGATACACGCGTACCAGCAATGAGTACGAGCACGCGCAGGGTTCATACAATATGTCGCACAGTTATGATACTAGTTTCGGTAATAGCGGGAATACCCTGAACTCTATAGGTGTCGGCGTTTCTGATGCGTCGAGGTCGAACGCTATCGAAGTTATGCAGAACGGTGACGTCTATGTCAAGGGCGTCGGTTCGTACGACGGCAGCAACTACGTCAACGCGAGCACGCTTCAGGAGGTTGTCAATAGCGGCGGCGGAGGTTCGACTGATTCGATGATCAGTATCACATATGCTGAACTTAAGAATCTTCGCGATACATCGGCTTTGATACCGGGTATGCAGTATAGGATTACCGACTACGAGTGTACGACGACGCAAACAGATACTTCTGTCGCTGGTAATGTGTTCGATATTATAGTAACGGCCGATTCATCTACGGAACTGAACGAGAATGCTCGTGCTGCCCATCATACAGGAGACACTTATTTCCAGATCTGCGATTTAGATGCATGGGAGTTGAAGTACTGCCTGGATAACGACACAGATAGGTTCGCTTGGGCCGACGCTACAAACGGCAAAGGCATAGTCTACTACATGAAGGACGAGTGGAGCAACGAATGCCCTTACGACTTCAAGAACATTTTGTTTACCGATAATGGTGACAACTATTACACATTCGATGTTCTTGATGATTCTGTTCACTGCGACTTTTCTGTTGCACAAGCGTTAACATTCTGCTGCTACGGCAATATAATTGAAGAAAACAACAATGACACCAGCGGTGTTGCGTTATATAAACTTACATTAGGAAGAAATATTTTCAAGAATACAAGTTTGTCTTCAATCTGCTGTTCGAACACGCTCAAGAACGGTTGTTACAATAATACATTTGGAAACGGTTGTAGGAACAATACATTCGGGAACTATTGTCGCCGCAATTCGTTCGGGAACGGCTGCAATGACAACACATTCGGGAACGAATGCTATATGATTTCGTTCGGAAACTATTGTAGTTACAATGCATTCGGGAACGGTGGCCAACTCTGCTCGTTCGGGAACGGTTGTCACAATAATACATTTGGGAATGGTTGCTACATAAACTCATTCGGAAACAATTGCCAATATATTACTGTTTTTGATAATGTTATCTTTTGTAATGTGACTGGCGGTAGTAGCGCTTCACCTGTTCAGAATGCCCAAATTCTCAACGGTACACATGGCGCTTCATCAACTAACAAACTGAACATTATTTTCTCCAGGAACAAGGATTACACCCAGGTTGCGGGTCTGGTTGACGGAACTGATCTCAGAATCTGGATAGCCGAAGACACTGTAACCGGTCCGACCTCGTCTGCAGATGGCAACATAGCAATTTTTGACGGCAGTTCTGGAAAGGTGGTAAAAGACAGCGGATTGAAAATATCCGATATTGGTACAATGATGGAAACTACCTGGTCTACACTGAAGTTATTGAAAGAAAACTCCGGACTCGTCCCAGGCAGGATGTACCGCATAACCGACTATAACACCACTGTTTCGGAAGACTTGACGGATGTATCAGTAGCGGGGCATCAGTTCGATATAATCGTTACGGCATTGTCCGATACCGAACTCGACTGCCGTGCGTCTGCGATACAGCATGTGGGCAATACTTATTTCTCAGATTGCGACCTTTCCAAATGGCAGCTGTGGTACGACATAGAAAATGATACGGAAAAGTATGCATGGGCTGTCGGAGACAGCTCTTCTGCAAATAGCGGCGCAAAAGGAAGTGTTCCGGCATATGCTCCGGAGTACATAGAGGGCGATAAAACTATGACGACTGCATTGCGTAATGCTGGCCATTCCCACTGTCTTGTATTCCAGGGAATCGAGACAATTACTATAAATGGAACAGATGTCGAATGCTATATATACGGAACATCTGTCCAAGCAGCCACTTTTGATTGTGTCAAACTTTTCTGCCAAGAAAGTCCTTTGACAAACGGTACCATATATTCAATTAATTCCAAAGGAGTTATCAATCTAAGTTCAACGATTAATTTTGTATCCAGTTCAACGCAACCGACCGACGGGACAAAGATAATAGCAAAGTCAGTAACAAGTGCAATTATAGCTGGAATCCTTAAAAAAGCAGGTGTAAGCCAGGAACTTGAGTTCAACGGACGGATTGTAATGCACAAAGGACAGAATTGTTATTCATACGGCTCCGATGCTCAGTATGCCGCCTTAGCAAATGATTTTCATACAGTCTCGAATATAATAGTCGCAGACGGCATTTCTCCGGTTACTCCTAAGAAAGCATCTTCTGATCCAGGAACCAATGTAGTTATCTTAGATGATGGAATTTTAGACGGGATAACCGCTATCTCTCAGGAAACAGTTGTTGTCGGCGGAACCGGCGGAACTGGCGTCATCTACCGAATGATCGACGAGTGGGGAAACGACTGCCCGTATGACTTCAAGAATATATTGTTTAAGAGGTGGGAAGTTACTGAATGCGTGAAATGCCCAAGTCTTATTATCAATAATTCAGAAAACCCGTATGGATTATATTACGGCGCAAAAAACTTTTCTGGGGAAAACATAATATCGGACGCTTCATACGGAAGCAATTCAGATTGGTTCTACACATTTGCGTTAAAAGATATATCCAGTGGTCAATGGTACGATTATAGCATATTGAATTATTTGAAATTGAAAAATTCGGAAAGTCTTACCGTAAGCTGCCAAACGAACAAAATATCTTATAATATCGAAATAGACGCCGGAAATATTAAGCAATATCTTAATAATATAGTTTTCTTCAATTGCGTTACTAATTTGTTAGATGAAGCACATCCGGTTTCTTCGGACTGCACACGTAATACATTCAGTAACGCCTGCCATTCGAGCACATTCGGAATAAATTGCTATGGCAATATATTCGGCAACCAAAATTACGGTAATACCGCAGGTATGGATTTTGCCTCGAACAAAGCTGAAGCTTACTGTACCAATAACGTTTTCGGAAATAATATACAATGCAATAGTTTCGATATATATTTCGCTCTTAATTCAATTAAGGATAATGCATTGGGTAATTCTTTCGGTAAATACTGCTATAATAATATCATAGGCTCGTCATTTGAGACTAATACATTAGGTATGTACTGCTATAATAATACCTTCGGCGATTCTACTTACAGTAATACTTTCGGAAACGAATATTGTGACAATACGGCCGGTATGCATATGGTTTTTAATTTTTTCCAAAACAGATGCAATAATAATACATTCGGAGTATACTTTGAATCAAATACGGTAGGTAACGGTTGTGCATATAGCAGTTTCGGAAACTATTTATTAAGCTGTACGTTTTTTAATTACATAACATATTGTAACATAACCGGCGGTACGTCGACTAGTGCTCCTGTCAGATATTCGCAAATACTTGACGGTACCAAAGGCGCAGACCAAAATAACCGCCTTACCATTTCTTTGGCTGTCAATAAAAATTATCAGCAGACGGCCGGTTTAAATTCATCTGGCGTATTGAAGATATGGACTCCCGCAGACCTTATCGATTAAAAATAAAGAAATATACTAAATATGTCTACATATTTAAATCCCGATGCTGTAAAGGATTACAGCATAACTTCTGTAAAGCTTGCAGCCGGCGTTATACCGACTGATGCCAGCATAGCTGAAATGGGTTATATAAAAACCGACGCCAGTATCGCCGCGATGGGCTATACGAAAAATCAGGGTACTATCACTGAAATTACCATGAACGGCGTTTCTAAGGGAACTTCCGGTGTGGTCAATCTCGGTACTGTTATTACTGACGTATCTAACCTCGCCACGAAAAGCGAGGCGATAGGGTCACTATCTCTTAATATCAATTCGTCAAACTATCAGATAACACTTTCCGGTACGAAAGTGGACGGTACGTCGTTTACAGTGCAGAACGTAATCGATCTGCCTCTTGAGTCGGTTGTTGTCGACGGCTCATATAACAATACCACGAAGAAAGTGGTATTGACTTTACAAAGCGGATCAACCGTAGAATTTTCCGTAGCGGACCTTGTAGCCGGTCTTCAATCTGAGATTACCTCATCCAACAAGCTTTCTGCGGATTTGATACAAGACGGAACCACTAATAAGACTGTTACCGCTACTGAAAAATCTACATGGAACGGAAAGCAGGATGTCATCTCGGATCTTGCGACTATACGTGAAAACGCTTCTATCGGCGCGGCGAAAGTGTCTAACGTGCAATCGGATTGGAATGCCACAACAGGCCTTGCCGTTATTTTAAATAAACCTACTATACCCGCCGCGCCAGGTACATTGAATACCAATAACATCACGGCACAGACCGCCAACGCGTCGGAAGCCCTGTCCGGAACCGTAAATCTGCATAAAGTAGCCAAGACCGGTACATACAGCGATTTGATAGGTACGCCTACCATACCTACAGTAAATAACGCCACTTTGACGATTCAGAAAAACGGCACGAACGTACAGACATTCACGGCGAACGCGTCGAGCAATGTCACAGCCAACATTACCGTAAACGAACTGCCGACCGTTACGTCAAGCGATAACGGTAAGGTGCTCATGGTGGCCAACGGCGCATGGAGCGTGGTGACGCCTGTCAGCATTTACAGCGGAAGTGCCGCGCCGAATAACTCACAGGGAATAAACGGCGACATTTATCTGCAAGTCTAATAATAAGCAATCTATTCACTGTATTGACTTAATAATTACTATATAAATTACTATGGCCACTATACGACTTATACCGAGTACTTATTATCTTAGTAACTCAAACTATTTGTCTGTATCTGATGCAAACAATATGTATGCCAATACAGACAGTACTAATTATGCTACAGTAACTAATACTCGTACAAGTACAAGTTCGTACTACATTTATATTCGTGGTTTTGACTTTAATGATGTTCCTTCTGATGCTATTGTAAATTCAATTACAATAAAACTAAAGGCATCACATAGTGGTGGTAATACAAGTACAATATATTGTTATGACGGAACAACACAAGTTACTGCGGCAGGTTCTACAACAGCATTGGGAACAAGTGCAACAGTAAAAACTTTTACGAATACAACTGTTGATTGGGACACTTTAAAAAGTTACGGAAGTGATTTTGGTATAAGGATAAATTGTCGTAGATCAAGTAGAAATACAACTAGTTATGTATATATTTACGGTGCTGAGATCCTTGTGGATTATACTATTCCTGTTTACCATGACGTCTCGATTACCAACAATTCGCAAACGGTTACCACAGATCCGTCTACGACCCAAACTATACTAGAAGGAAATGATGCCGAAATCTTGTTTTACAATATTTCGAATCTCGATGCTGTCGATATTACCGATAACGGAACCAGTATCAAGTCACAACTTGTGCAGGCACCGGGTACTTCAAAATTTATACCGACGAACAGTACCAATAGCGGCTTCACTATAACGAATCTTGATAATGCATATGCCGATATAGACAGTGCAGATTATGCATCATTAGGTTTAGCCGCAAGAAATACAGGTGATTTTTATCTCGACTTTTCTGTAAGTCTTCCATCTACAGCCGTTATACAAAGCGTAGTGCCTATGGTTACCTTGCAGTATAATAGAAACGGCAGTAGTTCTGGATTTACGGCGGAGTGTCAAATGTATTCGGGTTCGTCTTATAAAGGAAGTACGACGACGATTGTTTCTGCCGGTGGCACTGATGTGGCAAAAACTACATTTACACTGAATTCTGGAATATGGACACTTTCTGAACTTTCTAATGCCAGGTTATATATTACGGCGGAAAACAATGCAAGCGGTACACAAAGATTTCTTTATGTTTACGGCGCATCGTTAGAAGTGACATTTGAATTCGACGGCGTAATATACAAATACACGATATCCAATATCGTAGCGGATCACAATATCGTGATAAACGATGTCGCACCGCAGCAGTCTGTATACCGTAAAGTCAATAACGCATGGTCAAAGTACAGCAAGATTTACGTAAAGCAAAACAATGTATGGGTGGAACAGTCCGATTTCGAGGCGGTGTTCCAGTCAAATAAAATATACGTCGACAAATAAAGTAAGATATGTCAAGGCCTGTTAATATAAATGAAACTGTAACTTTTGTACCAAATGAACTTGTTTCTGCACATAGCTCATACTCATCTATATCAGATAGCTATCCGATAACAAATGCATATACAAATTCATCAAGTAATACATATGCTTATATAACATGTAATACTGGAAGTAGAGCATCTACTTATGTTAGCTTGAAGTTTCCAATTTCAGGAATACCATCTAACGCAACCATAGAATCTGTGGTGTGCAAAGTAAAGGTGCGTGTTTCTTCAACAAGTTATCTTTCTACGGCTGTTGTTCAACTATACAACGGAAACACGGCGATGGGTTCTTCTACAAGTGCAAGAACCACCACTGCTACTGTGTATACAATCAGCAATCCTGGTAATTGGACAACCTCAACTTTAAATAATATAGAAATAAGATATACTGGTACAAGGGGAACAAATAATACAAGTAGGGCGGCATATCTTTATTTCTATGGCGCTGATTTAACAATAACATATAGTGTATCTGGAACGGAATATGAAATCATTTCGACATTGGCCACTGATGCTGTCGATTCTATTAACCCGGCAGGACAAACATATGTAATAGGAGGAAATACATACGAATTGTCGATACATACGAATTCTGTCGATGATATTACCGTTGAAGATAACGGAAATGATGTTACCAATCAACTGGTGCTGGTACATTCTGCGGGTGAATCGTTAACTGATACTTTTATACCAACTTCGTTTGATAGCGTCAATTCGGTATATGACGGCGTTTATAATAATTACGAACCCAGTAACGGATTAACTTCTCATACGGATTCCAACCGTGCCTGCGTGTATGTAGAGCAAACCGCATATGCGGAAGCGAAACTAATATATAATTTTAATTGTTCGACGATACCGCAAAATGCGGTAATTACAAGTGTTACCTGCATAGCGGCTGCGGCTTGCTATAGCAACGGACAGTATTTCGATACAAAAACTTTACAACTATATTCGGGCAATAATGCAAAGGGTTCTACTGTAACTATAACCGGTAACGGAGCTACAAGTGCTAACCATAATATAGACGGAGGCAGCTGGACCAGGGCGGAATTAGATGATGCTAAAATCGTTCTTTATATAAAAAGAGGAAACAATACCGACCAGGCGTCTACGTCATTTTGGGGAGCGACACTGTCTGTAACATATACGCTTCCCGCAGAAGACTACTATACATATACGATTTCAAACGTAAATGCGGACCATACAATTATTATCTCAGATTCGATAATCGAAATTCCGGACGAGGATCCTGAATATAGCTATTATCCAATAACAGTATCTAGTATAAATGCGACAACCGAACCAGGTAGGGGAACGATACGTTTGGTGGAAGGCTCCAACCAAACTATAGCGATATACCCGGATGACCCTTCCGTTACATTGATACTTGATAACGGCCAAGACGTAAGCAATCGATTAGTTACATTACCGGGTCCACAACCTTCTTATACCGTGGATACAGCGCCGGGCGCGTCTTACGGATTTACGTATTCGTCATCTACTACATACTATATTTCACAAAATGCAGGTATAGCGTCATCCGCCGCTGTCGCGAGAGTTTCATTCGATCTTCCGGTCAGGTGCCTTGTCACGTTCCAATACATAAATTATGCGGAAGCGACATACGATTTCGGCGTGTTCGGAAAAATAGATACGACATTGTCTACTGTTGGATGGACTGCCACTAGTGGAAGCGGCGATACCACCACTGACGCAGGTCTTGAACAAATCCGTTTGAATACGAGTTCAAGCAATTCTGCAAATCCGCAAACGTTAACATATGAGATTCCAGCGGGAACGCATTATATTGATGTTAAGTTCGGAAAGGATCAGGCATCAGACGACTATAATGATACTTTGCAGTTCAAGATTATCGATATACAGGAACTTGAACCGAATAACAGCTATACATATACCTTGTCTAATATACAGGAGCCGCATTCACTTATATTCATTTTCGGTGATGTAACCTATTATTTCGTGAATTCTAGCGGCACAAATGCGCGACTGTTCCCGTCCGGTCAAATGGTGCAGTTGCCGGGTGATACGTACAGGCTTACTGTTATACCGGATGACTATTCATACGATATTGCCGTGACGGACAATAATGTAGATGTGACAAACAGCGTGCAGAAGAAAGAGGAAGAAATAACTAAGGAAGGCGTCACTATTACGGTTGTCAATTACATATACACTTTGAATAATATAGCCGCCACGCATAACATTGTCGTGTCTTGCTTCGGCAGTGGCGGTGTTTACGTCAAGGTTTCTGACTCATGGGTTACGGTTTCAAAGATATACAAGAAACAAAACAATGCATGGGTCGAGCAGTCTGACATATCTGACATATTTGAGACCGGGAAAATCTATATAAACGATTCCTATTGACTTTTATTGATAAATATTAAAACCAAAATAATAAAATAACCCAGATATATTATGCAAAAGATTAATTTTTTGCCGCAAGTAAAATTATGGAATGCAGCCGAGTTTCAGTCTCGCAGAGTGTGGACCGATCCGGATCTCGGTTCGATGACATACGACGGTTCCGTCAACAAGTTTGCGGTCACGTTGCAGGGTAAAACCGATCCAGAGTGGAGGTATTTGCTCACCAGTGATTCGTCTACTGCTACGGCGGTTACCGCTCTTAGGTTGATGGTCGATGTCAATACCTATCAGGATATAGTACCGGGTCTTGACGGAGTACTCAATGTTTATACCTCTTCAGCGTATAACGGCTTAAGCAATCCTTTGGCTACACTTGCCGATGTTCAGGCTGCCGTTGCGGGAGCTTCTGTTCTCGGCATGAAGATGGACTCAAGTATCGTTCATATCGATGCTTCTTACATCCATATCAAGAGCGACGCTTCTAATCCGTATTTCGACGGTGGTGACAATACGGGCGACAAGGTCAATCCTCTTGCCACAGTAGGTACTGTCAATGCGGCTATTACCGCTGCTTTGGCGGATCTCGGTAATTTGTTCAACCTTCAGGGCGTGTATGACAATCCTTATACACCTCAGGGCGGTTCAGCGATTACCACATTCGCAGGACTTCTTGCCTATTTGACGGCGCAGTCGCCTGTTCCGTTCGACATCGAAAGAGGCACGGTGCTTATCTTCGGTGGTGACGAATACGTCCTTATCGATACGGCTAACTACTCGACTCCTCTTGGATGGGAAAAACTTGGCAGCATTGATACCAATACTGCGGTCGTTTCAATCGGCGGAGAATCAGGAGTAATCCTTCTCAGCGATTCGTTCTACATGAACGGCAAGACGCTTAGCCTGAATACCGCTAGAGACTCTATTCTTGGCGGCGTAATGACGGGCCATACCGAAGGCGCGGTCGACAGCAGCACCAAGTACGAGTTCGCCCTTAGAGTCGGCGGTTCGGCTGTTGCTAACGCGAACAGAGGCTATGTATCAATCCCGATTGTCACCGGCGCTGCCAATGACGCTTCTTACGGTCTTGTTCCTAACTCGGCCCTTAGCGGAGGCACGCATATCTACACCGTGACATTGGATCCTTCTTCACTGGCTAACGTCGGTGTCGCATACAACCAGATTAAGTCCGTGAAGATTAGCCATACAATCGGCACTGACGACTTGGTCATCAGCGTGTATAAGGTAAGAGCTAGCAACGCTCAGAGGAACGGAAGGCAGCTTGTCTATGTGGACGAGATTATCTCCGGACCTTCTTCAATACTTGTCGACTTCGGTTCAGCCGATGCGTTCATTGGATGCCAGGATCAGAAGAACAACACGTATCTCGGATACGATATCGTTATCGCCGCTTCTACGAGCGCGGTCAACCTTAATGACGACCCGAATACTACTTTCACTCCAAATCAGACACCTGAACAGCTTTTCAGCGCTTAAAAATAGATAATTAAAAATGCTGATAACAAGTACCCTTAATTCAAGTTCCAATGGGTATTCTATAGTTAATAAGAATTACCTGGAGACTGCTTCCAGGGATAACGTACGCTGCGCTGTCGCCGACATATATAATGTGTCGGCGCAGTCCAGCTATAGGATTACCCATAACCTCGGAACCCAGAATGTCGTGCTTAATGCATATGACACTACGACCACCCCCGTATCGGTGGGTATTTCGTACAGTGTTCCCGATGCGAGTACCGTTGTTGTCAGTTTTGATTCTCTTGGAGGAAAAAAGCCGACGGTACGCGTCGTTATAATGGGAGCATTGACGAACAGCACCGCCCAGGTAAGTCTAGTGCAACAATAAGTCTAAAATAACTGTATAGAAATTCATGAAACAAATATTCACGAGTCTTGACTTTTCCGGCAATTTCCTGAGCAATTTCGCCATAGGCTCTGCCTCATCGGATCCCTCAGGAGTGGAGTACGGATACATATACAGGAATTCCCAGACTGACAGGTTGCGTGTGTACACTGAAGACGGGTGGGAAGATCTTGTTCGTACTCCTAACGGTAATATAATTCAGGTCGTCGACAGTTTCGATAACCTCGATGGCAGGGGCGATACCTTGTATGTCAAACTCAGGCCCGGCACACAGGACAAGTATGATATATACATTTATGTAAACGGCACGTTCTTTCTTATCAATGATCCGACCGTTCAATGGGAGGATATTGCAAATGTGCCCGACATAATGGATTGCTCTTATATTGCTAGCAATGAACAATTGCATCTATTCTATATTTGATAAATAATAAAAAATAACCAAACTCAATAATGGCATATATTAGTAAAGTTACATTACCCAATAGTGGAGGTACTTACGACATTAAGGATGCTAGTGCATGGAGTGCTATTAGCGATCTTTGGAGCGTTATCAATCAGGGTGCCTTGGAGCTTGTAGTTTTGGGAGCGAGTGAAAACTTGCCTACTGCTTCAACAGATACTATGGGTAAGATTTACTTGAAACCAGATACCACACATGATCCTAGCGTTAATGATGTATATGATGAATATGTAACTGTTGACAAGGGTTCAAGTGCCAATCCGAGGTATGTATGGGAAAAAATCGGTAATACCGATGTCAACCTCAGCCAGTATTCCTTGAAGACCCACACCCATACAGTGGACATCAATATTGGCGTAAATTCACATTCATACACTCCTGGGGGTACTGTATCAAGGCCTACTTTCTCCGGTACATCGTTTAACTCAAGCGGCAGCTATACGCCCGCTGGTTCTGTGACAACAAATGCGACAGAAAACAAAACTGCTACGGTATCCGCCGCAGCTAGCGGTACTGCTACTTATACTCCCGGCGGTACTGTATCACAACCTACTTTCAGTGGTACTGAGGGAACTGTTTCGGTATCCGGTACGGTTACCGGTGGTACAGGTTCGGGTTCGGCCGCATCATCTGGTGCGCATACCCACTCTATGGCCGGTACGACAAAATACTTGCATTCTGTAAATGTTCCCACCGCATTCGGCACTACCGCGGTATTGCAAGGCGTTAACACGAGCAAGCTTAAAACTACGACTATTACCGGTACAAATGGAACACTCGTGACACATGATACTCCTACTTTGAATAGAACATCTTATGGTTCTGCTTCTAGCTGGAGCAGCGGTACGGCTTCGACTTGGGCATTCAATGTTGCTTCCGGTACGGAAACTCTTACCATCAGCGGCGGAAATAGCACGAAGCCGTCCTTGACTATTACAAACGTATCTGTCGGTACAAGCTTAACCGCCGGTACTGAGCAGACGGTTGCTAAGGCTGCAAGCTCTGCTACAACAGTCGCTACTGGTGATGTTTCTACTGGAGGTACCGGCGCCGTAGTCGCTGTATCAGCAGGTTCTACCGCAAACGCTTATACAAGTATCAGCTCAAGTACAGCTTCGTTTACTTTGAACAGCACCGCTAGCGGTGGCAGCGCGGTTATTACAGCCGTCAACTCAGCTACTGGTTCATCTGGCGCGCATACTCATTCGGTGTCTATCGACGTCGGCGATATCACTATTCAGTCAACCGGTTCGTTCACACCTACCGGTACTGTATCCCAGCCTACGTTCTCCGGTACAGGTGTACGTCTTGTCACTGGAAACATTGCGGTGCCGAAGACTTACACGTTCTCTGGAACTGCCGCTACAATCACTGTGTCTGGTACTGCAACCGGTACTGTATCTCAGCCTACATTCTCTGGTACAGCCGCTACATTGTCGCACACAGTCACTGGAAACGGTACGAAGACGACATCACAGGCGAGCGCCTAATACATACGGTAATTCACTTAAGTTTAACCAATATCAAGAAAGGGTCTTTTCGAAGGCCCTTTCTTTTTTTATAACATAAAAAATCGTATATTTAAATAGAATTAGCAATTTAAAGATTTTATCATTTATATGGATTTGACATCTAAACTTTTTACAGAGGTATTCAGGCCGACGAAGCTCGACGGTCTTGTATTGCCTGTACGTATTTACAATGAGCTGAAGCAGGGACTTGTGCAGAATATAATGCTGTATGGTCCGGCCGGCTCCGGTAAATCGTCAATAGCGAGGATTCTTGTGGACGGATTCGATACCATGCGCCTTAACGGCTCGTCTGAAAACGGTATCGATATCGTGCGTGAGAAAGTCGTTTCATTCGCTTCTGCGATTTCCCTGGAATTCGGGTCTGAGAAGATGAAGGTAATCTACATCGACGAGGCCGACGGTTTCACCCCCCAGGCATGGGATGCTCTTCGCGAGACAATCGAGCGTTATGCCGGCAGCGTGCGCTTCATCTGCACCTGCAATAAAATCGATAAAATACCGGCGCCCATCCAGTCGCGTTTTTCCTGCATCCCTGTGTATCCTATTAATAAGGCAGAAGAGGATGCGTTGTTCGCAGGCTACTGCATTTATGTCGGCAAGATTCTCACTCACCTCAAGATTCAGTACACTCAGGAATCGCTCGAGAAGATGGTGAGGTTCTCGTTCCCCGACATGAGGACGATTCTCAACACAATTCAGGCCCTGCATATCCAGGGCGCCACAGAGCTCAATACGGACTCCATATCGAAGACTTTCGACTGTTCCGACCTGTTCACTCATATTATGACAGTGAACGACCCTGTGGAGAATTATAAGTTCATAATGGAGAATTATTCGTCGTCCCCGGAGAACGCGATGCTGGAGATTTCGAAATCGTTCGTGGATTTTATTCGTACGGCATATCCCGCCTATACGGCGAAGATTCCGTATGCCGTCATCGCAATCGGCGAGTACGCCAATATGATGAATACCTCGATAGACCGGGTGATAACTTTGCTTGCCTGCTGCTACAAGCTTCAGAGCATAATGCAGAACTGATATGGGAGACGGAATTTGGCACAATGAGCCCGAGCCTATAAGGTTTACCGAGAAGAACGCGGAATCTATATTCTTTACTTCGGACACTCATTTCAACCATGCCAATATACTCGGTTTTTGCGCCAGGCCTTTCAAGGATGTAAGGGAGCATGATGAAGAGCTTGTCCGCAGGTGGAATGAAAAGGTTCCGAAAGACGGCATGGTGTTTCATCTCGGTGACGTGTGTTTCGGTACCAATGATTACTGTAGGGATATACTTAATTCGCTTAACGGAATCATATACCTTATCGTGGGCAATCATGACACGGATACTGTATCCAAGTTCAAGGACAGGTTCTGCGGTATGACGATGCAGCGGGTGATTATCATAGGGGATCAGAGCATTATCCTGAACCATTTTCCACTGGCCTGTTTCGCGGGTTCATACCGGAAAAGACCGGTCTGGCAGCTTTACGGCCATGTGCACACTTCCCCGTATTCAAAGGGGATAGATTCTGAGCGGATAGATTCAATAGCTATGCCTTGCCAATATGACGTCGGTGTTGACAACAACAATTTTACCCCGTTGTCATATGCGGAGGTCAAGGAAATCATGAGGCGCCGCTTGGATGCCGGGCAGGCAGAGATTAGGAAAAAGCTTGAGAAATACAACTGAGTCAATTACAGGAAATAAAAATAAATAATTGACAATGATTAACTTAGTTATCGATTTTAACAATATAGCGATGCGGGCGATATACGCCTGTATCTATATGAGGGAATCCGGCGTCACCAATTACGATACTCCTGAGGAATGCGGGATTCTCGCCAGAAAAATTACCACCGATATAGCGTTCATCTTGCATATGTTCGGACCGGATCGCGTGATATTCGTTTGCGATTCCAAGCATCCGTGGAGGGAACAGCTTTATGAAAGCATCCCAGGTATGGAGTACAAGGGTAACCGTGTGAAGGATGAGGAGAAAAACTGGAACAACATCTTCAACACCATGAATGACCTGAAGGACATTTATGACAAGAAGGGGTTCATTACCTGCGAAATCGAACATGCAGAGGCGGATGACCTCGCCGCTTTATACAAAGACGCCCTTTATAATAAAAGGGGTGAGAACGTGGTCCTGGTGTCGTCTGACCGCGACTGGTGCCAGCTCATCGACTTCAATACGGACAAGAGCAATTTCTGCCTGGTCTATAACCCGATTGCCAATAACAAGGGCAAGAAGAAAATCTACCTTACCGAGCAGTGTTCAGAATGGTTGAATGCGCCGGAAATAACGAACATTTTCTTCAACAACTATTCGAAGGAGAAGGAAACCATACGCACGGTCTCCAAGGATCCCAAGAACGAGATTGAGGTGTTGTTGCCTGAGCAGATTCTCACTGATAAAATCATATGCGGCGATGACGGCGACAATGTGCCCGGATTCTATGAGTTCTACCAGAACGGCAAGAAGGTCAGGTTTACCGAGCTCAGGATGAAGAAGCTGTTCGAAGCGGCCGGCATTACGGATTTGAACGGGTTCAAGGAAAAGTGCATCGCCGGCAGTATCAACGACTATATCGCCAAGTTGTTCAAAAGGGAAATCAACGATATGGATTCGAACGAAAGGCTTATGCGTCAGCGCCGCCTTGTGGAGTTGAATCCCGTATTGTTCCCTACGGAGGAGACCAATACATTCGCTTCGAAGTACGAGCCTGAGATGGAGACCACTAAGGGCCGTATAACCGGAGTGACGAGCATCAAGATGGAAGACATACTCAAGGACACCGACTATGTGACAGAGGGATATGAGCGCAAACCGAGGGAAAACGCCATATTCAAGAACTTCGACACCAAATTGCTCGATAAATTTGTGTCCAATCCGCTTTTCTGATACAAAAATTTCTAATATATTTTAGCAATGGAAAACACTTCTTTTGCCGAGTCTCTTAACGCCATAGTCGGCGCGCCGCAGGTTTCGTCTGTCGAGCCGGAAAAAGCGGAGAAGAAAAACATATTGTTCGATATCATAAACGCTCTGTTCATCAACAAGGATATTGTCAGCAATATAACCTATGAGTCGGCGAAACAGAATATATTCATGATAAACAGGCGCATGGCCATCAAGTACCCGATGCAGGCGCAGGTTTTCAATTTTGCGGGGCTCAACCCGAAAGACGTAATAATGAGCTGGTCGGACTTCGTATTCTGCGGCAATGTGCCGAGATGGATATACACGCCCGGAGCGGCGAAGACAAAGAACCAGACGACCAAGGATTTGATAAGGCAGGATTCGGTGGTGAGGAAATTCATGGCCTATTACGGCATAGGCAGAAGGGAGATGGATTCCTGCATAAGGCTTTTTCCCGCCGAGATGGAAGAGGAACTTAAAGCTTTTGTAAAATTTCAAAAAGAGTTGGAGAAGAATGAAGAAGCTGGTAAATAAGGAGCTTATAGCGGAAGTCAACGCTATGTTGAAGAGTCAGGATGCGAGAATCGATTCCTATTCGACAGAATGCAATTTCGCAGTCAGGCTCGGAAATATTGTGATACGTAAGGTAAGTACGGGATCCGTCATCGAGCTGGATCCCAATGTTACCAAAGAGATGTTCGCCTTGTGGAAACGCGACGTAGGCAAGTTCGTGTCCCGCGACCTGCAGAAGAAGAGGTATGATACCCTGTTCGAGCTGCATGCCGCCGGCAGACGGGTTTTGCTGCGCAAGATCACACAGGACGAACTTCCTTTTATGCGCGATGAGGGTTTCGCCCATGTGTATATCGGCGATTACCATTATACTATTATAAGGTCGATTCCTGAAAACGGAAGCTACCTTGACGCCGATGAGAACACCGAGGTGGACGACAGCACGTACAGCCAGTACAGCAACATTATGGAATTCGACAACAGTCAGCCTGTTACCGCCGAGGAAGAGATGCAGCAGGGTATGGCGCTGTTCGATGAATCCGATACCACAAGTTACAGTAATGAACCTGCCGATATATCCGAAGTAATGGATATACCGGATGAAACAGAGGAGGAAGAATGATAGAAGCTGGATATCCTACAGTCAAGGAGATAATAGGACAAGGTTCCTGGACAGTCGAAGAGAAGTTCGAGTGCGTCAAGAATCTGTTGCGCTCGTTCAATCGCGAGGGCATGGACAAGGTGATAGAGTATCTGGAGAATTCGGATTTCACATACGCTCCGTCTTCCACCAAGTTCCATTCCAATTACCGCGGCGGACTTATGGATCATTCGCTGTTGGTGATGTCCACCGCGCTGAGATTGCGTGAGGCGATGCTTGACATGAATCCTGAGCTTTCTTCAAGGCTTACAGTAGAAAGTACTATCATAGCGAGCCTGCTGCATGACGTATGCAAGATAGGCTTCTATGTGCCGAAGGAGAAGTGGAAGAAGGATGAGAATGACCGTTGGATGAGCTACACCGGATATGATGTGGTCGATACTTTCCCGATAGGGCACGGTGAGAAATCGGTCATCATTCTCCAGGAGCTCGGCCTGAAACTCACCATGGAAGAGATGCTTGCCATAAGGTATCATATGGGACTGTGGTCGACTACTGTGGACTGCGGCGATACGAGCAGGGCTTATTTCCGTGCAGTTGAAATGTGCCCGCTGCTCAGCATTATACAGAACGCCGACTTTATGTCGAGCAATATGTTAGAATACATTTACAAAAATTAAATAAATTAAGTTATGTCTGATAATCAAAAGCAAAATTCTGATAATCATGCCGGCTTGAAGCTGTTGCGTGATATATTCAGGGCTGCCTGTTTATTCAACCCGTATTTTCCAGCGGCATTGAAAGATGTCTGCGAAAAAGAGGCTGAACCGGCGGAGGAGAAATGCGACGTTGACATCTGCAACGAAGAGTGTTGCAACGAATGCTGCGAGGATGTTTGCACCGAAGATTGCAATGAATGCTGCGGCAAGGACTGCTGCGACATGTATCATGAAAGCAAGGATACTCATGAGGACAAAAAGATGGAGCTTCTTGAAGGCAATGTCTTTAAGTTTTGCAAGGCGTCTTTGCATTATACCAATGAAGGATTGACCTATGAAATCCATTATTCGGGTATCGACAAGAGAGTCGCCAATGATCGCGAGTTGTTCATGAAGTGGTGCACCAAAATCTACAAGGATTATTTCCTGGCCGCTTATAAGACCAACATGACCGAAGACGGCAAGAAAAAGGAAGATACTGACTATATCACCCGTCTTTCATTCGAGTTCTATGCGGAGGATGACAAGGATACCAACCTCGCTATTACCCCTTGGCATTGGGATAACGACATGCTTACTTTCTTTTACAAGGACGAAGACGGTGACAAGCATTATGTCAGGTATTTCAACCATGAGGGTCAAATCTCAGTTTGCGAGAGGGAAGACGGCATGATTGTAACCGATATGATTTCGGATGCCGACCGTGAAATGTTCATCACCACGCTTAAGAAAGGCATCAATGACAATTTGTCATCTTGCGACGAAAAATGCGACAATTCGTCATGCGATTCGGAAGATTTGTGTTCCGGCGCAGATTTTGATAATAATGCCGAAGACGTTTTCGACAGTATGCCTGACGAAGAGGCGCAGGACGAATGCGAAGGCAAGTGCTGCTACGTCAAAGAAGATGTTGAGTATCCTGAAGAGGAATGCAGCCCTACCGGACCGGAGGAAACCCTCGGCGACATTGTTTGCTCATATGGTTTCAATGTAAGAGGCCAGTCAGTCCGCGACAAGAATGACAAGCATTCTTACGCACCGACTGTCAGGAAAGTCTATAAAGACATCCTTTATAACGAATCCAACACCGAAGACAGGACTCTCAGCAACAAGGAAATGATTACCTTGTTCGAGTACATGCTTGAAAACAGACTGTACGACTACAGCGTTTCCGGCACAAAGGTTATCCTTTCCGTATCTTATGAGGACATGATGCAGAACATCGACAAGCCCACATACGATACCCCTTGTGTAGCTCCCGGTTCAAATCTTCCTTGGTTTATGACACCCGGCGGCGCTCCTAAGCGCGTCCCGATTTCATGGAAAGCCCTTAACAAGCAGATTTTCGTAGAGAACATCCGTCGCTGCTACCATTTTGACGAGGTGATTCTCATCGATATGCCGAGCACCGACGAAGATCCTTATTCACAGGAGAAGCATTGCATCCTTTGCACTTTCGACGCCATGTAATTGTTGAAAAGTGAAAAACTAAATTTATTATCTAATATGGGAAAATGTATAGGTATTGATTTGGGAACGACCAACAGCGCCGTTTCCGTGTGTGAAGGCGGACAGCCTAAGATTATTGTCAATTCAGAGGGCGATCGTACCACACCTTCTATTGTGAGTTTCGGCAAGGACGGGGAAAGAAAAGTTGGTAGTCCCGCGAAAAGGCAGGCGGTTGTAAATCCGAGCACCACCGTGCATTCCGTTAAAAGATTCATCGGCTGTTCCTATGAGGATGTGAAGCCTTATGTGAACAAGTTTTCATATTCGGTAAAACCCAGTGAATCCGGATTGCCTGTAATAGACATTGACGGAAAAGACTTTACACCGCAGGAGATTTCAGCGGCGGTACTTCAGAAGATGAAGAAGACCGCGGAGGAATACCTCGGAACGACTGTAACTGACGCGGTCGTGACTGTTCCTGCTTATTTCAACGACGCCCAGCGTGTCGCCACCAAGGAGGCGGCTACAATCGCGGGCCTTAATGTCAAGAGGATTATCAACGAGCCTACCGCGGCCGCTCTTGCTTTCGGTATCGACAAGCTGAACAAAGACATGAGAATCCTGGTGTTCGACGCCGGCGGCGGTACTACCGACCTGTCGGTGCTTGAACTTGGAGGCGGAGTGTTCGAAGTTCTTTCTACCAACGGTGATACGTTCCTCGGCGGTAATGATATCGACAATAAGATTATCGATTATTTGGTGGAGGAAGGCAAGACTCAGTGCGGATTGGATTTGTCAAAGGATCCCGTCGCTCTGCAGAGGCTGAAAGACGCGGCCGAGAAGGCGAAGATTGAATTGTCGTCCACTACGTCGACCGATATTTCACTGCCTTATATCACCGCTACCGAGGCGGGACCGCAGCATTTGAACTGCACTTTGTCCCGCGCTCAGCTTGAGAACCTTATCAGCGACTATATCGACAAGTGCGTCAAGCTTTGCGACGGAGTGCTTGAGAAAGCCAAGCTTACCGTTTCTGACATAGACGAAGTGCTGCTTGTAGGAGGTACCACGAGAATCCCCGCTATTCAGGAGATGATTAAGAAGTACTTCGGCAAGGAGGGCAATAAGTCTGTCAATCCTGATGAGGCTGTCGCATTGGGCGCCGCTATTCAGGGTTCTATCCTTACGGGTGAGCAGGACGGAGTGCTTCTGCTCGATGTCACACCGTTGAACCTCAATATCACTACCGAGGGTAATATGGCCACGGTGATGATTCCTGCGAACACCACTATCCCTTATGAAAAGTCTGAGATTTTCACCACCGCGGCTGACAACCAGCCGGCCGTGACTATCGAGGTCACTCAGGGTAACAGACCTATGGCGCATGACAACAAGAGACTCGGCGCCTTTATCCTTGACGGTATTTTGCCGGCCAGGAGAGGCGTGCCTCAGATTGAGGTCAAGTTCTCTATCGACGCTAACGGTATTCTTGACATTACTGCTACCGATAAGGGAACCGGCAAGAAGCAGGATATCCGTATCGAAGGTTCATCCGGCCTTAGCAAGGAGGATATCGAACGTATGAAGACCGAGGCCGAATCCAATGCGGAAGAGGACAAGAAGCGTGTGGAACGTATTTCGAAGCTCAATGCCGCTGAGCAGATTATCTACAAGTCTGAAAAGGATTTGGAGGACCTCAAGGACAAGATTACCGATGAGCAGAAGGCCAAGGTAACTGAAGCTTTGGAAGGCCTGAAGGCGTTGTATAATGTAGAGGACGCCAACCGTGACATGGCGGCTATTTCCGCCGCGACTGAAAATCTCGCTAAGATTTGGTTTGAGATAAGCGCTTCGATTTACAAGGCGGATTCTTCGGGAGGACAACAGTTCGACCCGAATATGTTCTCACAGATGTTTGGCGGTCAACCTAAATAAATATGAGACGTTCGAGCAGGCCGGATGAAAGTTCGGCCTGCTTCTTAATTTAACTGAAATTTTATGGCAGTAATAGAAAACACTTTCGCCGAGCTGAGTCGTCAATATGATGAGCTGAAAGAAGATTTCAACAGGTTTAAGAAAAAGGCGGAGTTCGAGTACAGTATAAGCGAAAGGGCCGGTTTTATAAAATTCTGCAAGGATATACTGTTGCCGCTGTATGACGAAATACTGCGTGCCTGGGGCAATACTGGTTCAAGGGACCTCGCGCATTTCCTGAAGGAGATAAAGGCGAAGCTTGACAAGAACGACTTTGTCATCATGGACCGCGGATTTCTTGAGACTCTTTACGCCTATACCGGCAGGGACAACCTTATCGACTGCGTTGATGTGATACAGACCTTTGACACCGATAATATCGCCAAGGTGATGAAAGACGTATATAACGTGGGTTTGTTGGATCGCAGCGACGGCAACAAGATACTGAAATATCCAAGAGTAACATTGTATACATATAAGAAATGAGTGCTAACAAAGACTATTATTCTATTCTCGGTATCGACAGAAACGCGAGTGATCAGGATATAAAGAATGCTTTTCGCACTCTGTCGAAAAAGTATCATCCGGATATCAGCAAGGAACCGGATGCGGAGCAGAAGTTCAAGGAGGTGAACGAGGCATACCAGGTGCTGTCTGATCCAGACAAGAAGCAGCACTACGATATGTTCGGGACCGTAGACGGCACGCCGGAGGATTTCGGTCCGTTCGGCAGTATGTTCAATATCTTCGGCAATGCCGCAAGGCAGGAGATAAAAGAGCGCGGCACCGACCTGCGCATAACCGTCAATATAACGATGAAGGAGGCGGCCGAAGGCGTGCACAAGCGCATAAAGATTAAGAAGGAGTGCACATGCCATCGTTGCCACGGCTCCGGAAGCGATGACAATACTTACTCGACCTGTCCGGCGTGTAACGGCACAAGGTTCAGGCATGTCAGGACGCAGACCCCGTTCGGGATGAACGACTCGTTCAGTCCGTGCGACAAATGTAACGGCACCGGCCGTGTGATAAGCAAGCCGTGCTCGGCATGCAACGGTACCGGTCTTGAACCTGGTGAAAAGGAAGTCGAGTTCGATATCCCGAAGGGCATGCCGTTCGACGCTTATTTCACCATACAGAACGAAGGCAATGAGGGGCCGCACCGCGGTGTTCCAGGCAACCTGCTTGTGATAGTGCGTCACGCCGAGAACGATATCCCGGGACTTGAGAGGGACGGCAATGACCTTTATTATACGTTGCGCCTTAACTATTTCGACCTGGTATACGGATGCGACGCTACTGTACCTCATTTCAACGGCAACCAGAAGATTCATATATCAGAGGGTACTGAATCGGGCAAGGAGATTTCATTGTACCGTAAGGGATTCCCGGATCCTACGGATCCTACCAATTACGGCAATTACAGGATTAAGGTAGAGTGCATAATCCCGAAGAAGGATTCCCTGACGACAAAGCAGAAGAACGCGTTGGACAAGTACAGAGATTCTTTCAAATAATTTTCCAGATTCAGGAAAATATTGTATATTTGAAAAAGTTGATAATTGTTTAACTAATTCAATATTCAAATGAGAACTCTCTTAATTGCATTATGCATTCTGGCCATTCTCTATTTCTGCGTGGCCAAGGTTGTTAACTCAATCGCAAAGAAGGAAAAATCCAACAGCCACATTCCAGATTCGGCGTTGTTCCTGATTCTTCCAATCGTCTTGCTTATCTGCAACGCCTTTTTGACTATCGTACCCGCCCAACAGTGCGGCGTGGTAATTACCCCTGGCGGCGTGAAGCAGGAGACCTACAACACAGGTTGGCATATCATTATGCCTTGGTACAAGGTCGAGCTTATGGAAAAGACCGCTCAGGTCTATACCTGCGCCAGACGCACCAGCGGAGACGGTAATTATAAAGAGTATAAAGCAGACGCCACCCAGTCGGAAACCGTATGGACTCCTACTATCGACGGTATCAAGATGGGTTTCGACATCAGCGCATCATGGAGAATCGATCCGGAATACGCATGGTGGATTTACGACAACGTGTCGGAAACCGACGGAGCGGACAAAGGCAGGTTCTACTGGCTTGAAGAGAACGTCATTAAGCCCAAACTTAAATCGGCTTTGGCTTTGACCACCAGTAAGTATACTCCTATCCAAGTTTACAGTACCAGCCGTGAGGAGATTCAATCATATGTGCTCGAGAGAATGAAGAAAGACATTCTTTCATATCATCTTATCCTTGAGCAAATCGACATCCGTGAAGTCTATTACAACAACGACTACGAAAAGGCTATCAATGACAAGAAGCTGCAGGAGCAGAAAGCCCTGACACTTGTCGAGGTGACCAAGCAGAAGGAAGAGCTGCGTAAGCAAGCTGAGATTGAGAAGGATATCCAGATCACTAAGTCACAAGGTGAAGCCGAGGCTCTTAAGATCAAAGGTCAGTCCGTCGCCGCTAATCCTAAGATTGTCGAGCTTGAATGGATTGAGAAATGGGACGGCAAGTTGCCCACTTACATGTTAGGCAACGGCCAGGGCATCATGCTCAATATGGGTAATAAATAACCCAAGATAGAACCAAATTTTCATGAGGTCCGTAATTGCCTGGAGCAGTGCGGACCTCATGGAGCAAAAATAAATTTAAGAACTAAAGATTAAAGTAATGAAGAAGATTATTAGTTTCTTGTTCGCTCTGGTTATAATGATGACAGTTGCGAACGCTCAGACAGTAGAGAACAAGGGAGTGTTTTCCCAGATGTACATCGGTTTGTCAGCCGGCGCCAACCATAACCCGGTTTCTGACTACAGCAATTTTGACTTCAACGCCTTGAAGTACAACGCCGCTCTTGAAATCGGTAAGGACGTGACTCCTATCACTGGTTTCTCATTGCAGGGTGTAGCCAACGCCGATTTCGCCAACGGTTTCGACCTGTATAGAGTGGACGTGTTTGGAAATACCAAATTTAACCTCATGAACCTTTTCGGAGGCTACAAGGGATATCCAAGACGTTTCGAAATCAGAACTGTTACCGGTATCGGTTGGAACCATAATATTGGTCAGAGTTCGAACCCTAACGATATTGCATTGCAAGCCGGTTTAGAATTCGATTTTAACCTTGGTAAGAACCGTAACTGGTACATCACCTTTACTCCGATGGTACAGGCCAATGAGATTCTGAGAAGCCAGAATATCGCTCCTATGGTGAAGAACGCCGATCTGAAGGCCAATGTCGGTATTGTCTACAGACTCGGCCATGGCGATTCTCATAACTTCGCTTTGTGTCCATACACCCGTACTGAAGACGAGTATAAGAAGCTCGACATGATGTATGAAGAGTGCATGAATAAGCCTGCTAAGGTCGATACTGTCATCGTCAAGGAAGAAGTTAAGGTGGAAGTCGTAAAGCCCGCTTCCGACAGCAAGGAGCTTAATTTCGTACCGTTCGCCAAGGGTAGCGCCGAACTTAAAGGACTCGGCCGTGAAATGCTGGATTACATCATCCACAACCTTCCGAAAGACGCTCACCTTGAGGTAATCGGCTCTGCCGATTCATCAACCGGTACGCTTGAGCTTAACCAGCAGCTTGCTCTCGACAGGGCGAATACTGTTGCCGCCGAGCTTAAGGCCAATGGTTTCGACAAGGTGCTCGTAAGCACTGTTCTCGACAAGTTCGAAACTGCTGAGATGTCACGCTGCGCCGTCATTATCAGAAAGTAATGTAACGGCCGTAAGCGGCATAAAAATTACTAAGGGATAAGGGTGCAGACTCTGGTTTGCGCCCTTATTCTGTTTTATAAAAATATGGCTAGGATAGGATTTTTCATTCAGTCTTCCAACCAGGAGTTGTTCGTCAACAATACCAATGTCCTGAAGGAGTATTATCGCAGCGTCATAGAGAAAAACGGCTATGATATAGACCTCTATTCGTTCGTAGGCGACCGTAACGCGGAGCAGACATATGAAAAAGGGGATACTATCTATTGCAAATGCAACGACAGATACCCGAACAAGAAGTACAGTGAGTTATTCGAATATATTAAGAAAAACAAAAGGTACGAGTTCATACTTATAACGAACAACACAACTTTGACGAATCTCGACTATCTTTGGAAGGCGATAGATTCACTTGACATATCATATTATTACTGTACTCTGGAAATGAGGAACGCTATGAACTACCCTAACGGCAATGTCAAGCTGATGCACTGGGAAACGTTCCTCAAGATTTCCGAGGTGTATGATTCGGCATATTACTCCGTGCTGCCAGTTTACAATTTCTTGTGGAACGAATCCAAGTATGAGTCGGATATCGATAACCCGTATATGTGGATGGGTCCGCCCGAAGATATGATTATAGGCGTCTGCCTGTACAGATGCGGTATCCAGTATCTCAGGATAAACGAGTATTACTCGATTCACGAGTATCTTGACGCACCGGTCGCGGATGTCATCGACTGGGGTCGCACGCTGTTCCTCACCTTCAAGATAACCGGGTATTATGAAGACCGTTTGATGTACGAGACAGAAGGACTCAAGGACATCATAAAAAATATATCGGTGTTGAAATGAGGCTTCGGAACATAGACTATCATGTATGTGACGTTTGCAACTTGAATTGCGGTTCATGCAATCATTTTTGTCCGCTTACGAAAAACAAAAGGTTCATCACTGCGGAACAGGCGTATAAGGATTTCCGTTTTTTACACGAGTTCGGCAACAAATTCGACAAGCTTACTCTACTCGGGGGAGAGGCTCTGCTCAACCCTGAAATCGATGCGATAATAGCATCGGCCAACGGGGCGTTTCCAGGAAGGGTGAAGTTCATAACCAACGGGGTGGATGCAGACAAGCTGATTTCCCTGAAGCAGATTTTGACCGCTAACAATGTCGAGTTGGTCGTTACCGAATATCCGTTCAAAGAAGGGTGGAAAGAACACTATGTCAGGCTTGCGGAGGAATTCCCGGACATGACCCTGTACGATTACAGGGTGGAGCATGGGTTTATATCCGAGCATCTCAGCTATGACGTACAGGACACCGATATCGCCAAGCTGCTCTCCTGCGAAAAGAGGTACAAGTGCGTGCAGTATGTCGACAGGAAACTCTATATCTGTCACTATGCCGCATATCTCGACAATCTGAGCTATGTCACCGAAGTGCCGTTTACCAACGAGGACAGCTACTATGACCTGGAGAAATATACGGAGGAAAGCTTCGACGCTTTCTTCGGAAAGAAGATACCGGAGATTTGCGGTCACTGCCTGTATGTAAAGAAACCCTATGAGGATCTTGATAAGAAACCGTGGAAACGGACCGACAGGAAAGCGGAAGAATGGATACAATAAAAGACGTCCCAAATGAGACGTCTTTTATTCGTTTTAAGAAGCTTTTACGGAAAAGTAATATAACCAACCGTCTTTCAGAGAAAACGCGACAGAATCGGTTTATGGGAACATAAGGAACCAGTCCGGTTGCGTGTTGTTCTTCATATATTCTTTTATCTCTTCCTGCTCCTGCTTTCCCTGGTCGCCTAGCATCGACGTTATAGTCACTCCACCGATGGCCGTGTATTCGAAGGTCTTCAATATACGGTGCAACTGGGTCTTGCATCTCGCTATAATCCAGCGCTGGAACCAATAATCCTCGTAGAGGTTGGCGTCGTCGATTGCCACCCACGCCCTGATTAACACCGGTGCGTAAGGTTCGTGACCTATGACCTTTATCCTGTGGGTGTTTATGTTGAAGTTGAACTGTATGTCGGTAAGTGTGAAGCTTCTTGACAGATCGAACCATGAATACGAAACCGTACGGGTTGTTATGACATCGCTCGAGAACGGTGAAAGCCAAAGGTCGCTCGCCATGACACGCTCCAGCCTGAGGTCCGGGTCATTGATGCCGAACATCCTCATTCCGTCCTTTATCTCGCAGAATTCCTGAATGCCCCATACGCACTCGGGCAGCTGTATGGTACGCGACTGCCTGAACTCCTCTGTACGGAAAGCTCCCGGATGCATGACCGCGTGCTTGAGCTCGGTCGTGAAAGGCCAGTCACGGTAGACGTACTTCTTCTCCATCTCGATAAGACGCCCGATTTCCTCCCTGTTCACATTAAGCTTCAGCTGACCGGAAACCGTTATTTCATCCTCGACTAACTTTATGAGTTCTTCTTTCGTCATAGCCTAATATTTGTTTTAATATTTATTTGGTTCGCCCCTGTTTCATGATGTTGAATATTTTTCATATATTTAATTGTATGGCGGATAAATCAAGTATATAACTATTTGAATTTTATGAAGAAAACAGTAGAGCAGAAATATCAGTCGATGACTGAACGGGATCATATCCTCTTGCGACCCGGCATGTGGGTGGGCAGTATCAAGGATGAGACCCGGGAATGCTTCGGTTACAATATAGACACGGGCAAAATGGAGTATAACGACTATACTTATGTACCCGCTATGCTGAAACTTTTTGACGAGATACTTTCCAACTCATGCGACGAGTACAGGCGCAAAGATAACCTCGGACTCAATACCATAAACGTGACAGTAGACACACGGGATCCTGGCAAACCGGTGATTTCGGTGGAGGATAACGGCGGAATCCCGGTGGTAATGCACAAGGACGCCAAGATGTACGTGCCGGAGTTTATATTCGGCCGTCTGCGTACCTCGTCCAACTATGACGATACCGAGGATCGTAATGTCATCGGCACCAACGGCCTCGGAGCGACCTTGACCAATGTATTCTCCGACAGATTCACCGTGGAGACCGCGGACAAGAAGAAAAAGCTTATTGTCACATGGGTCAAAAACATGGCGGAGAAATCCAAGCCCGAGTTGTCCGCTCCGTTGAAGTCAAAGCCGCATTATACCAAAATATTATTCGCGCTTGATTTCACGAGATTCGATCAGAAGGTCAAGGGTATAACCGATAACTTTGTTAGCATATTGCATAAAAGATGTATCGACGCCGCGGCCGCCAACCTCGGCCTGACAGTGAACTTCTACCTTATCACATCGCTGATTGTGCAGGAGACCAAATGGAAGTTCAAGTCATTCGAGGATTACATGGAGCTGTATTCCGACTATTTCGACCGGGACAATGTAATTTCATATGAAGACAAGGATAAGCAGGTCTGGCTTTGCCCCGACTGCCTTGTTGACATGACGTTCGTTAACGGCGCAGAATGCTCGAGAGGAACCCATATCAAGGCGGTGAGGCAATACGTGACCAAAGCGGTGTCCGAGTTCGTGAAGAAAAAGAACAAGATCGATGTCACAGGAAAGGGCATCGACGGCAAATACGGCATATTCGGCAGTTTCGAGGTAAGTAACCCCGCTTATTCGAGTCAGACGAAAGAGGAGCTCACCGTGCCAGTGGAATCCTTCTATAAGGACGGGCATAAGTTCGAGTTCCCCGACAAGTTCCAGCAGAAGATTATCAAGTCCGAGATTGTGAGCCTGGTGCTCGACTGGTACGCCAAGAAGCAGGAGGCGGAGGATTTGGCGAAGGTGCGTAAGATGAACAAAGACGCCAAGAAGCTGCTCCGCTCGGACAAGTTTATCGACTGCAACTCCAAGAAGCGCGGCGAACGTACCCTTATTATATTCGAAGGGGATTCCGCCGGCGCCGCGTTCAGGACCTGCCGCAATCCCGTCACCCAGGCCGCGTATTTCATGAGGGGCGTGCCCAAATCCGTTTACGGATGCAGCATGACCGAAATCATGAAGAACCAGGTGTTCAACGACATAGTGAACATCATCGGCCTGCAGTGGGGCACTTATAACGACAAGAACGATTTGAGGTTCAGCAAGATTATCATAGGCAGCGATATGGACCCGGACGGAAGTCATATCGCCGGCCTACTTCTACTGTTCTTCAATTGCTTCCCTGAGTTGTTTGAGCAGCATATGATATGCAGGCTCATTTCGCCGTTCATTATAGCGAGCAAAGGAAAGCCCGGTACAAAGTCGTTTACCGTGCAGTATTTTAATACGTTGGAGGAATACCGCAAGGCAGAAAAGAAATTGGGCGGATATGAGGTCAAGCACGTCAAAGGTCTCGGCACGCTCAATAAAGAAGAAAGTAAGGAGATGTATCGTAACCCCATTTATCAGTATTTCACGAAGGACCAGCTTGCGGACTTGATGTTCAAGAAGTGGTTTGACGACGGTAAGGAAGGTGCGAACATTCGTAAAGATATGATGAAAGACACGGTGATGTCAGAAGGGAGTTTATTCTAATGGAAGAGTACAGAGTTTATTTGAAGCATGTAGCGTTCTGGGGTTCAGAGTTCTCGAATTTCCACAAATGCTCATTCATTTATAAAGGCCTGACATGGAAATCGTCCGAGCAGGCCTATATGGCGGAAAAGGCCATCTATTTCGGCGACTATGCATCGTTCCTGCATATATGGAATTCCGCCACACCTAAGGAGGCCAAGGCATACGGCAGGGAGGTAAAGAACTTTGACGCCGATGAATGGCTTGAGGTTTCCAGGGATTTCATGTACGACATAGTATATGAGAAGTTCAGGCAGAACAAGTACCTCAAGGATATGTTGCTCCGCCCGGATTTGGCAGACAAGCATTTCGTAGAGGGAAGTCCTGTAGATGGAATCTGGGGTGTCAAGGTCGCCTGGGATGATCCGAGAATCGATGACGAGAAGCATTGGAACGGCATGAACCTGCTCGGTAAGGTATTGGACGATGTAAGGATTCAGCTGGCAATAGAGGAAGGACTGTCATAATGAAACCGTACGGACTCGGCAGCAAGGTAAAGTTCCCGCATAAGAAAGACTGCCACCCTCCCAAGGGTTGGATAAACTGGTGGGAGGACATTCAGAATCTTGTTTCCCGCCATACGATGAAGCAGAAGATCAAAAAGGAAATAAAAGAATCGGAATAATGCTTACACAGGAAGAAGAAAAACAGCTCGAATATCTGCAAGCTAAAAAGCAAAGATACGAGGATAACTGCGTGTCTTGCATACACAGGAACGGATATAAGCCGTGCTATAAGGCGGATAACCCGGAAGTGCAGGACTGGCTTAATGAGAGAGGTATATACAGCGATCCTAAAAAATGCTGCCCCGAATGGTATGACGAATGTTAACGCTATGTTTTACTGGTATGACAAGGCGCTTGCCGATAGAATTACAGAAACCGCTAAACAATATATGAAAGTATTATGTCAGGAATTTACAGTACGTTGGGATTATGCCCTGAACGGGTGAACCCAGAGACAGGTGAAAAAGAGTGGCTCTACTGCGGTAGTTGGCACAACGAGGAATACATGGACATGCACGGTCCAGGTGCATTGCTGGATGACGATTGGGGACCCGGAGACGAGTATGATTAACTACTAAAACTTAATATATGAAAAAGAAAGGTTATATTGTTGAGCATGACTATGACGGCGATTCCGACAATTTCGAAAGGTTTCTTATCAAGACTCCCGACGGTGAAATCATAAGGAGGGAGATTTACGCCTATCAGCTTGACAATGTTTTGAAAAGTTTGCCCGATATATCAGGCAATACCGAGATGATGCCTATGCCGGTGGCAGACGATCCTTACGGCGGTAATGTTCACAAGAACAGACCGCATTACATGTATGGTAGGGAAATGAAAGACTATCAGTATTCCAACCGTGACTGGAGACGATGGATTTTCCCGAAGGGCATCAAAACCAAAATCGACGACAATACCCTGTACCTTGTGTGGTTCACGCACAGCAACGCCGCCGATCCGGCGGATTCATCCGAGCAGTTCTATGTGTATTACATAGAACAGGCCTCCAGAGAAATACAGGAGGCAAAGGAGAAAATTCAGGAGCTTACCAAGCAGCTCAATGAGTATCAATCCAGATATTTGACAGAGTAACAACGGTTTCGATTGTGGTCGGATATATCTTACTATTACTGAAAATAAAATGGCACAAACAGACACAACAAGGACAATAACCGATTTCTTCAACACCGATTACAAAGAGTTCACCCAATATGTCATTGAGAACAGAGCTCTGGTCAGTGTCATAGACGGCCTGAAAACCGGCGCGAGGAAAATCATACACGCCGCTTTCACGGGCAGTCTCAGGGACGGGAAACAGAAGAAAGTGCCTAACCTTTCAGGCGAGACGATGAACTTCTCGCTGTATCCCCATGGCGATATGTCTCTGAACTCGACCATTGTGACCCTTTCGCAGGAGCATAAGTTCAATTTTAACCCGTTGTACATCGACTCGCAGAACGGCACCTTGCGCGACGATTCCGTTTCGTCTCCCAGGTACCTTTATGTGAAGCTGTCCAAGTACGCGGATTTATGGAAAAGGGACATAGAGCTTACGGAGAGGCTGTTCGATGAAGGCCAGTATATAGAGCCGAAATATTACCTGCCGATCATTCCTATGGCGATAATCAACCGCCAGGAGGGAATGTGTCAGGGTTTCAGGTTCTCCACCATGTCATACAGCCCGGTGGATGTTATCGACGCATGCATCAAGTGTCTCAATGACAAGAAGGCTTTTGACAAGGCGGTCATACATCCTTATGTGCGCGGCATCAAGAAGGAGAACTGGAAGCTTGAAGACGGTGCATGGGTTAACTATGGTTCCTATACTTGGTTCGACAAAAAGAAGCAGCTTATAATAACCGACCTCCCTTATGATGTCGAGTACAAGGATTTCGAGAAGCTGCTGAACAAGCTTCTTGACGCTCAGGAAATCGATGACTGGTCCAACTACTCGGAAGACGGTAATGTCGACTACCGTATAAACTGCAGCAAATCCACCTGGATTAAGAATTCCGATATTGACTTTGAGATTATCAATATGTTCAAGTTAAGGAAGCAGCTTCCTAACGATTTGCTTTGGGTGTTGGACGAGAACAAGAAGGTGCTGCATTTCGAGAACATAAAGGACCTTATCGCCTATTTCATCGATTTCAGGCTGAAGAAGTATAAGGACCGTAAGAAACGCCTTGTCACTTTGAAGGAGGAGCAGCTCAAGGAGAATTCCGACCTTATCAAATTCATAGGTTTGGTCTGCTCAGGCAAGCTGAAGATTATGAACAGGTCCAAGGCCGATATCAAAGTCGATCTGGAGAAGAAGGGACTTGACATGAAGCTCATCTCCACCCCGTTGTCAAAGTGTACAATCGAAGAGATGAACGAACTTCAGCTTAAGAACGCCGAACTGGTAAAGGAGCTTGACTATCTCAAGCGCACCACCGAGAAGGAGATGTACCTTAACGATTTGAAGGAATTACGTACTAATATAGTAAAAGATTTTTAACATGTCAGACGATCGTAAAAAATGCAGGGTGGTTCAGAGGACTTTCCCTGTGGCATACAATTACGACATGCTCGTAACGGATATGACGGACTACATAGAGAATATGTACAACAACCCCGATATCAAGGTTATAACCATGAACACCGTATACCAGAGAAGCCAATTCGATGAGAACGGGTATTATCGGGTGATATTTGTCATAACGGACAGATAATCATTGCCGGCGTATTCCGTATATAATATAAAAGAGACGAAGATATATGCATTACTGGGGAGACAAATGGTTTCAGGAGCATGGCGACCATCTCTATGCCGCCATCAAGGAAACAGACAAGGCTTTGTGGAAGGCCAAAATAGGGTGTCTGACGAAAGAGAAGTATGGCACCAGAAGGGAGGATATGCTTAAGCTTTGGGACGGCGGGTGGTACACTATCATATACGGCCCGAGGTTCAGCTATCAGCCGTGGAAATACTACAAGTGGAAGCCTTTCAGGAAACTGGTGGAGGGAATCCACAGTTTAGTGTATTGGCTGGATCACCGTATTGTACCGTGGACCAAGACCAAGTACGGTTGGGTGTACAAAGGCCTGGCGGATTTTAACAGGTGGCTCGGCATAGTGGCGTTGGTCAACAAGAGGCAGGCGAAACAGTACAACAAGATATTCCAGCTTGCCTGCAAGAAATACCCGGATATCGTGGACGAGCTTATTCTCGACGCGGAGGGATACAAGATGATTAAGCCCTGCAAATGGGGTGACGTCGACGGTGAAAAAATTCACAATAAGTACTGGAAGACACTTGATGACAAGGACATAGAAAATGAAATAGAGGCATGGAAAAGCATGATTCCAAAAAAGGACTGAGTCAGTTTATGGAGGATTTCCTGTATGATTTCCTTCTGAAAAACCATAGTGCGGCTGCTAATTTGCGTAAGATGTTTAGCGATGATATGCAAGCGGCTTCAAAATATCTTAAGGTAGGCAGGCAATTCTGGAAATATAACGATAATACGGAAGAGTTCGATCTTATTACTATTACCTATATTCGCTCGGGCATAGCATTTTATGTGAAAGAAGGCGAAGAGGAGGAACAGTCTTTCGGTACGAAATCATTAGCCGCCGGCCTGCTTTATCCGCGTATAATATATCTTCAGGATATAGCGGAGTTTATCAAGGAGAACCATAAGGATTTCAATCCGGAGGGATTGGTCACTATGTATAAGAGAATGCCTTTGGATATTCCGAGGGACTACATGAAAATAGATATCGACTATAATATAAAGCTATGCGAGAATCCATCATAAGCCTGGATCAGATAGCCCTTATACCGGCGGCTACCTCGAACGTCAACAGCAGGAAAGAAGTATATCCGTTCGATGAGAACAGAAAGCTTCCGGTGTTTGTCGCGCCTATGACCTGCATACTTGACGTCAACAACTACGATTTGTTCAACAGCAAGACCTATGCGGTGCTTCCGGTATTCGCCGACAGTTCGTATCTGCTTACGGCTTTAAAGCTTTCAAACGGTTGGTTCGCCGTTCCGTTCGATGTATTCAAGAAGCTTGCAGACTGTGCGGAAAAAGTCGATGACGGGCATTTTCTCATTTGCGTTGATATGGCGGACGGTCATATCAACCTGCTTTATGAATACGTAACCAAGTTCAAGAGGCTGTATCCCAACGCGAAGGTAATGGTAGGCAATATAGCGAACGCATATACATATGCGGAATGCTGTAAGGCGGGTGTCGATTATGTCAGGGTCGGCATAGGAGGCGGTAACGGGTGCGTGACAAGCGTGCGCACCGGGTTCCATAACAGCATAGTCAATATGCTGGAGGAGATAAACCAGATACGTCAAGATGTCGATTCAAAGCAGTGCTACCCGAAAGACGTGGTCGCCACCAAGGTTATAGCGGACGGAGGCATAGACAGCATAGGCAAGGCTATCAAATGTCTGGCGTTGGGAGCCGATTACGTGATGATGGGCAGGCTGTTCGCGCAGTGCGACGAGTCGAGGGGGAAGAAATTCTACGCCTGGTGCATGGATAACCTGCGCTCCCGTATAGACGACCCTTATGCCAAAGTAAGTAAGGAGCTCGAAGAGAAGCTCAATATTTGCGAGAAACTGCCGGACGATGCCAATAACCAGATACTGGTAAAGGAGTATTACGGGCAGGCTTCGGAGAAAGGTCAGATTGACAGGTTCGGGTATGTGAAATCGGTACCGGAAGGCGTAACGATGTATCTGCCTTGCCCCTATACATACAGTGAATTCGTAACGGAGTTCGAAGGGTATCTTCGCAGCGCCATGTCATATAACGGTTCGTTCACACTTGACGAGTTTATCGGCAAGGTTGAATACAAGGAACAAAGCTTATCGGAATTTAACTCATATAACAAATGAACGCGGAATACATAGAGAAACAGTTGATAGGCCAGGCCGTGCCGAAGGAGATAGCGGAGGACGCTCTGTATTTCATGATGAACTACGGCTGGAGGAAAGGACCCATGGAGAATATCTATATCCTCGGGGTGGAAAGAGGAAGATACGACTATTATTGGATTTGCTTCACTGAGAAGAAGGAAATCAAGTTCGTGTCTTGCTGCTGCAAGATTGATCGCGAAATAATAGCGAACACACAGAGAGAACTGGGCGAAGACGACAGGAAACTCATTGTCGAAAAAATAACAGACCTCGTCATAAAGGGCAAGAGACAGTTTCCTATCTGCATGTTCACGGTGGATGAGGATCTCGAATACGATCCCAAAGTAGAAACACCGGAAAAAGAAATAACTCTTATGCCGCATACTCCGGAAGAAGGAGAGAAAGTAAATCCGGAACTTTTGCATGAGATTGAAGCGCTTTCCGGCGGAAAAACATGGACAAAAGAAAACCTCAAAGACTCGATGAAAGAGGAGCTGATAGAATACGCTATCGGTAAATTGAATGAAACCAGACCTTTGACAATTAAACTCTCGCAACTCGAAACACTTAGGTACAACGCGTTCCAGGAAAAACACCGTAAGTGTGTAAGCGGTAAAATGGGCGCAATCGGCGGAGGCGTTTCGCTGAAGGTGACCGGAACCGGTTTGGGCTGGTGCTTCGATTGCATTTGTAACGGTTGCGGCGAGAAAGAAGACATAACAGATATAAGCCAATGGTAATGAACAGTGAAAAGATATACGTGGTGCCGGATGTGCACGGAAGGCAGTTCTGGCACGATGTCGAGAAAATCGAAGACTACGACAAGATAATATTCTTGGGCGATTACGTCGACCCTTATCCGCACGAGGGCGTGAAACCCGAAGAGGGGTTGAAGTGTCTGAAGGAAATAATTCAGTTCGCCAAGGATCATGAAAACGTGGTATTATTGATGGGCAACCACGACAGTACCTATATGATTAGCAAATATATTTGCGAATGCCGCACGGATTACGACAATTTCCAGGAGATACAAGATACTTTCCTTGACAACAAGGATATGTTTAAGCTCGCGTATTACACGGAGACGGAATACGGTCCGGTAATGTTTACGCACGCCGGATTGTTCTCTAATTGGATAGAGGATGTTTGCGGCGATATAAACCCGGAGGATTGGAACGGAGATCATGTAGCAAATATGCTTAATGAAAGGTTTTCAGAGCTGCTTACCGCGGTAGCCGATGAGAAAGAGCGTAAAAACATCAGACTTAACGATTTGTACAGGAACCTCAGTATCGTTTCTCATTACCGCGGCGGATGGACATCACACGGCTCGTGCATATGGTCGGATATAAGGGAGCAGGTCGGCGAGGTGACGGATTTGCCGTTTTTCCAGGTCGTCGGACATACGATGCTTGAAGAGGGAAAGATAGTGAAACTGGAACATATAGCTTGCGTGGATTCTCAGAAAGTATGGAAGCTTAGCGAAATATACGAGGCTCCTCTTAGCATAAAATGAAGAAATAGCATAATGGATAAAGAAAGAATCACAGAAGAAGAACTTAAAGAAATAGACAGGTACTGCATTCTTTGCATGGATATTAATTGCTTCGGATGCCAATATCATGATATACACTTTAGAGACGTGGAATGGGTAACGAAATCTTAGATATTCGTTTAGACATTTTAATCGGTTTGTATCCTTCTTAAAATTTTAACTTATGAAAATACAAGTATTTGCTAATAAAGTAGCGATAAGTTGGTCAGGGAAAACAAGGGAGTGCGATTTTGAAGATTTGGTAGAAATCTTCAGAAAAGCAAACGAAGAAGAAAGAAGGAGGCTGGCGGTAATACATTTTGGCGAAAGGTATTTCAAAGACATAACTCCGCAAGTTATGTGTAGGCCCCAAGCTATATCAGAAGGGCAATCCGTAGAATGGGATTATGAAGCGCAAGAAGAATTAGATAACATACTTGGTCCAGACCCTTATACTATGCTTTATTGAATATGGAGCTATAAAAACATGACACGATAAAAATTTCAAGCGAAAATTCGGAGGAATAAAGTAAATGGATAAAGTGGGATATATACACATTTGGAAAGACAAGAACAAAATCGGCCATGTGGATATTCAATGGCTTTACGATATTCGTGTTTCATGGTTTAATAAAATGGAGCGCATTACCCCTATTGAAAAAATACAATGGTAATGAAAATAGGCAGAATTGAAATCAAATCGGCAAAATTGGAAAAGCCGGACTTCGGCATATTCCTGAACGAAAGAAAAGCAAACGGCGACAAACAGCACGAATTTAATTTCGGAAAGTTGATTATACAACTAATAATACATAAAAAATAAGTAATACAATGAGAACAGATAGTAAGAGAAATACACTTGTCGTGAATCTGTTCGGCGGTCCTGGCACAGGTAAGTCTACATTGATGGCCGCTATATTCGCCAAGCTGAAGAGCAAGGGTTATGACTGTGAGATGTGTCCTGAGTTCGCGAAGGAGCTTGTGTGGGAAAACAGGTTGGAGACGTTCAGCGATGAGCTTTACTTGTTCGCCAAGCAGAATCATCGTCTGTTCAGGCTGATAGGCAAGGTCGATATTGTGATAACAGACAGGCCGCTTTACCTTTCCATACCTTATTACAATTACTATAAGGGAAGGAACCAGAGTTATGAGAACCTGGTCAAGGATACCTTCGAGTCATATAATAATCTCAATATATTTCTGGAGCGCAGAAAGAAGTTCATGCAGAACGGCAGGAATGAGAACGAGCAGGAAAGCAAGGAGTTTGACGAACGTTTTAAAGACTGCCTTGACAAGGCAGGATATCCGTATGCCACGTTTCCGGGCGATATAGATTATGTCGAACCGATTTGCCGGTGCATAGAGGATTATTATGATGTGGTGATACTGAATCTTGAAAACACAGATGAAAAAAGAGTCTACTGAGTAGACTCTTTTTATTTTTTATACCTTATATTATTCATAGCGCTTATAATGCTGAAGCTCCCGGTGAGTTTCAGCATTTTATCTTTATACCGGAATACAATCCCCTCTGACGCGTTAATTGTATTCTTTACCTGATCAAGCTTTACTAACAGCTGCTCGAGTTTGTCTTTGTCAGATTCGGTACCTTTCTTATCGGTGAGTTCGATTATGTCGAGTATCTGTTTCCTTATCTGCTTTTCGACCTTGTCCTCTGAGCCCGCGTTTACCAGGTTCTTGGCTTTTGATATTATTTTGTTGCCTATCTTGATGAACAGAAGTTCAAGCGGCTTGACTATTTTCTTTTTCAATGCCGGCAGTTCGTTCTTCTCGAATTCGCGCATTTTCTCATAGGTTTCTGGATCCATTCTCTGCTTGAACCAGTACAAATTATAAACGCTCTTGCCTTTATTACCGAGCCATCTTTCTCCCAACGCGTCGAGGATTTCCCAGTCTACCTTTTTGAACTTTGAACTGATGAACTTCGTGAGCGCTGCTTTCTTATAATCGAATATCGTAGCGGTCTCTATGAGCTCGAAGTCGCTCCTTATGTCATTGAGCGTATTCAGGAACGGCGCCACTTCCTCTCCGTCTTTCTGGTTCTTCATCAATATCACTCTGCCGTCTGTTCCCGCTTTGCCGTTACCGACCTTTTCCGCTATGCTGTTAAGATACTCGAGGTCTTCCTGTACGGAATCGTCGTTTTTCCAGAAAATCCCATCGGGACTTTCCGCCGCCACACGGATGTCATGGAAGAGGACCATCGACTTCGAGTAGGGTATTATGTTGGTGTTTTCCGGATCGACTATCTCCGCGTTAATCCATTTGCGTCCGATAAGGTTGCCCTGGTTGTCGGTGACATTGAAGAAATCCACGGTGGAGTTATCCATGTTGCTGAATACCCTTGTTATGATTTCGGCGCCTTTCCTGAAGGCCTCCGATACCGCCGAGCCTCCGCGCCAGTTATCCGGATTCGCCAGGTCTTTCATCCTGTAAGGCATCTCGCCTATATGGCCGAGGTTCCTCGCGAATATCGGTTCCCCGTCAAGGCCGACGGATGCGAACAGGTTCATGCCGTCGATTTTCTCCGTAACGTTCGTAATGTCTCCGCAGAAGAGTTTTATGACGAGTTCCGACAAATCGGCAAACGTCATGTCGTCTATCTCATACGGATGAAATATGTGGCCTCCCAGACCTCCTTCGTTCAAATGCTGTATCGCGATTCCCTCCTCGATAGAAACCCCCATATCGGCCCTTAAATCGTCGTAATATCGTTTTACGTCATCATCGTCAACCCATCTGCATTCGACCAGCAGTCTGTACCCGTCGAAGAAGTTCTCGAAATCGTCGTTCATCAAATCCATGCGCAGCACGTTCGAGGAAATCGGGGTGTGCTGGTATTCGTCCGTCCTGCTCGAGAACTCAAGCGGAATAGACACTGTTTCCATCAGCACGGGTTCGACACCTTCCGTATGATATTTCCCGTGCGTGTCGAACAGCGCGAAGAAATCTCTCGCTCTTTTTATGTCGCTTCCCTTCGTGGACGACAGCAGGCAATAGCATCCGTCGCCGAACGCCTTGGTCTGCGTCAGGATGTATGCGTATCTTATCGGGCTCGGACAGTCTACCGGCACGTCGACGTGCATATAAGGCGCCTGGGCGGCAATCTTCCTGAGGAATTTTATGGTGGATTCCGTTGAAACGCTTCCCCTGTCTTTCGAGCTTATGAGAAAGTGCACTTCCGGCTCATAGTCCTGTTCCATAATCTTGACTGCGTTTTCAGCCAGGAATACATGCGCCGCGTGCACCGGCTTGAAGCCTCCTGGAAACAATATGTGTAGTTTTTTCTTCATCGCTAACATGGATTTTAATATTTATTATATCGTTGAATATCTTAATCAAAACAAAGATTTTGGTCTATAATTTTTAAGAAAATTTGTTTATATGTCTAATATAGTCAGCGCAAAACCGTTTGTAAAGTGGGTCGGCGGAAAGACCGGACTTATACCCACGATAGAGAGGATACTCCCCGGCAATGTGAACAGCGGCCAGCTTACGTATGTCGAGCCGTTTGTCGGCGGAGGCGGATTCCTGTTCCATATGCTTCAGTATCATAACTTTAAAGAAGTCATGATAAACGACTTGAACGGTCCGTTAATGGATTGCTACGCGTGCTTCCAGAATCGCAACCTTTTCATAGAGCTTGTCGCAAGGGTTTCCACCTTGGAGGAGCAGTACAACCGTACAAGGTATAAGGAGGAATCGTATTATAATGTCAGGAATGAGTATAATGATATACTTAAGCAGCGCAGCCTTATGCCGATGCCATTGCTCGCCGCGTATTTCATATTCCTTAACAAGACCTGTTTCAACGGATTGTACCGGGTTAACAAGAAAGGCGAGTTCAATGTGCCGTGGGGTAAGAAAACGGAGATAAAGCTGTATGACGAATCTGTCTACAACGCTATCGCCGCCGCGCTTGCGAAGGTGAAGATTAGCACCGGCGACTACGGGTTTATACAGAGCCTGAAAGGCGACGATATCCTGGTATACCTGGATCCCCCGTATATGCCGGAAAAGGAACAGTCGTTCACCTCGTATACGGCGGGCGGCTTTGATCTGAAGGAGCAGGAGAGGCTTCGCGGCATATGCGACAAGCTCAATGAGAACGGGGTGAAATGGATTCAGAGCAATTCAAATTCCCCGATAATAAAAGATCTGTATGAGGGATATAATATAAAAGAAGTCCTGGCGCCCCGTTCCGTAAGCGCGAAAGGCGACGGAAGGGGACAGGTGACCGAGGTGATAATAACAAATTACTAAAAGATATATGGGAAAATATTACAGTATAGATCCTGAGACCTGTTCTATTGAAGAGCTCAAGGAAGCAATAGAGCAGTGTAAAGAGAAGGCGGAATTCTATGACGCCTGCCAGCTTGGAGTAAAGCTGTTCCTTAACAGTGTATACGGCGCCATGGCGTCAGCATATTATATATGTAACAATCTTTCAATCGCGGAGTCTATCACTCTGCAGGGTCAGGACCTTATCAAGTACTCTATGAAGGTCATCAATCTTTACTTTAAGAACCAGTGGCATCTTGATACCGAGGTGCACTTGGCGATCGCGAACAAAATGCAGGAGCAGTTCCCTGATTTCGACAAAGGCAAGTTCATGGAATTGTCGGCGATGCCGCTGCAGTTCGGAGAGACATTGCAATGCTACGGCGACACTGACTCCGCATATGTCACATTGGATCCTGTTATCAGGCAGTGCGGCATTAAACCGGAACATCATACCGCGTTTATTTTGGCTTTGAACGACTGCATCCTTGACGGATATCTTAACGCACAGTTCGAGAAATACGCGAAAGATTGGAACTGCCCAGAGAATAAGGAGAAGTTCGAGCTCGAGAAGATAGCGAGACTTGTAATGATGCAGGCCAAGAAGAAATATGTCATGGACATAGCGTGGACCGACGACGGTACTTTCCACAAGCCGTTGCACAAAGTGGTTTACAAGGGAATCGAGGTCGTGCAGGGTTCAACTCCGGACTTCTGCAGGCAGGAGATGAAGAAGTTCATCACCTATATCCTCGAGGAACTTAACGCCGGTAGGGAATTGGTATACGGCAACCTGGTTAACAAGTTGAAAGAGGCGAAGGCAAGATTCGCCATGCAGTCGCCGAACGATATCAGCAAGAGCTTCAAGATTTCCGACTATGAGAAGTACATACACAACGACAAGGGTCCTGCTATAGAGTTTACCGCTGCGACTTGCCCGTTCCATGTGAGGGGCGCGGCGGTATATAATAATATGTTGTATAACGAAGCCGCTAAATATAAGAGCAAATATTCGTTCATTAAACAAGGTGATAAGATAAAGTTCTACTATACGAAAGGCGGTGGTGTGTTCTCGTTTATCCCCGACGCTTTCCCGTTGGAATTCGCGCCTAAAATGGATGTGGACGAACAGTTTACGAAGATGGTGCTGGATCCCCTTAACCGTATTATCGGCATTATGGGATTCGCCGATGTACCGAAGACGCTTACTTATAGCTCCGGCCTTTTTTAATAAATATTAAAATATTCTAAAGATAAATATTTTGATATGAAAAAGGTTAATGATATTCAGGCCAAACGCGGCGGGTGTAAAAACTGTCCGCCCGTATCAAATAAATATCAAAGCTCTAATAAGCAAAAAATAAACGTTTCTAAGAGAAATGAAGATTAATACAGAATACGCGGAAATTAAAGAGACTCAAAGCGAAGCTGTTGCCATAAACGCAAAATTGTGCTTTGAGAACTTAAGGTGCGCAGATTATAAGGAAGGCTATCTTGTTACAGAAAGTAACCTTGCACAGGAGAAGAAGGGTTCTCCGTTGTGTGAACTTGCTGCATTTTCCAATATAATGGTTGACAAGTGCAACACCAATGAGTCAGACAATACTTCTTCTATATATGTAAGCGCCATTGTTAACGGCAAGGATAACCTGCAGAGCCTTTACGAGTGGATTGAGAAATATGCCGGCAAGGATAAAGTCGACGCTATCGCTCCTGGTTTGCTCGAAGCATTGAAGCAGGAACCCGAAGCCGAAAAGGTAGACGAAGATAACTCAGTCGCTACGAGATTCGCAAAGTATCGTAAGTTATACGAAGATAATTCAGCAGACGAAGAAAAGCCGGTAAACGAAGAAGACTCTGTTTCAGAGGAAGATTCTGTTTCAGAGGAAGACTCGGTTTCAGAAGGTGACGATGACGATAAGAAAGACGACGAAGGCGAAAAGTCAGACGACGATAAGAAAGACGACGAAGAGAAGTCAGACGATGAAGACGAAGAGCAAGATGAACTTACGGCAGTTGTTCTCGAAGTAAAGAAAGGTGACGAAGACAAGTTGAAAGACGAACTTATCGAAGCGGGTGTCGATGAAGACGATATCGAGATTATCACTGAAGATGAAGACAAGGAAGACAAAGAGGACGAGTCAGAAGAGAAGAACGAAGGTGAAGATGAAGAAGGCGGTGACGAAGACAAAGACGAGACAGTAAAAGTTAAAATCGCAGTAGATTCTTTCGACGCTCTTAAGGAATATCTTGAAGGCAAGGGATTCAACCTTGAAGAGGAGCTCGGCGGTGAAATTGTTTCCGACGATTCCGAAGATTCAGAAGGTGATGACGAAGACGACAAAAAAGATCAAGAAGAGCTTGACGCAGAGTTTGACGGATTCGACGATTTGTTCAAATAATTGAAACTTTACATTATTAAATAATAGCCGCCCCGCAAAGGCAGCTATTTCTTTTTGTACCAAGGCGGCCAATACGGTCGTCTTTTCTATTTTATGCAAAATAGAAAAAAACGATATATTTCCAAGATAAATATTAAAATCTAATATGGGATTTTGCATTTTTAATGCTATGAAAAATAAACAATAAAAATAGAAATGTCTGAATTAAAAATTAATTTATCAGATTACAAAGCTTCTGGCGTGTATTTCGTTGAGGTAGACAATTCTGTTATCACAAGAAGGTCATACAATTCAGCGTCAAGACTTGCCGTAGGTTTTAGCACGACCGGTCCTTTCAACAGGCCTGTGTATCTTTCTGGTCCTGCAGACGTTACTCAATTGTTTGGTGGCATAGATCGTAAGTTGGAGAGAAAGGGATGCTACACCAACCGTAATATCCGTACTATGGTTGCTAAGACCCCTATTTTCGCAATCAACCTCATGCCTATCGATACGAAGGAGTCAGAGTCTAATTCAGATACAGTAGGATACGCAACATTGTCAATGTGCGCGAATCATAAGAACTTCGCTAAGAACAAGACTTTGTACGCTTATATGTACGACCGCAGCAGATTCTGGATTGCAGACGAAAACGCTTTCGTGAAGAATGTATTCTTGGTGAGTGCTGATGAAGAGCAAAGAGATTCTAGCACAGACGACGGAGAGGCTATAAAGGATTACGCTCAGGCTGCTCCTTTCGGTGTTGGTAACTGCGGTACAAAGGATATTTCTTTGATTATCCGTAAGGCAGAAGGCCTCACTGGTTACAATGTCACTTTCCTTGAGTGGTTCGGTAACGCAGAGTCTATCCCTTACAGGTGGGTCAATCCTAACGACTACGTATCTGACTATTTCGTCCAGGTCATCGCCGTAGCAGGTAAGTGGGACGAATCCTTATACGAGGCATATTCAACGGATATTATGTGGAGCAGCTACTTCACTAAGGACGGTTTGATTAAGAGCAAACTCGGAAAGTTCTTGCGCCTTGATTCTGTTAACGTAATCGGTAACTGGACCGGCTGCATCCTTCCTAACTTCCTCGACAAGCAGGGCAATGACAAGTCTATCGACTATTTGATCAACAAGTCTTGCAACACTACAGGTTTGCTTTGGGGTGTCAACAGCAACGCTCTTGACGCGCTTTGCCTCAGCAACCGTGAAATCGACGAAGACGGTAAGGTATTTGAAGTTGACGATTATAAGTTCTTCATCGATAACGACGGTGACGGTGCTTATGATGAGAGCTTCGACTCTGAGAGCTACTACAATATCGACCTTTGCGGTCACACTTTGACTGCCGCGGACCCGAGCGTTGAGAACTTCATGTCTTACTACTTCAATCCTGAGAACATCAGCAACTATGTTGCTACGATGAACGCCAGCACCGGTGATGTAAGTACTAACGGTAAAAAGTATATAAATATCGGAGATACAGTAATTGACATGATGGACACTCAGTTCGCTATTGTCGAAAACATCGATCCTTCGACTGGTGAAAGCAGCCTTGCTGGTCAGCTTGAAATCAATGTCGGCGACTTGGTAAGAACAGTCGACAACCTCATGACAAGAATCTCTAAGAAGCGTAAAGTGAAAGCCGACGATTACACAATCGTTACTATCTACACCGCTTTGAACGTGATTAAGGATATGGCGGAAGAAGAGACTGAAGGACAGAAGACCATCGAGGTGCATAAGAATTTCACCGAGATGTATGAATCTCTTAAGTTCATCCCGCTTGAAGGTCTTAAGGTACGTAACAAGCATATGCCTGGTTACGACAAGGACGGTAAGGTAGACGCCGAAGCAGGTGTTGAGAAGATTTACTCAATGCTTTATGACGAAGGAATCCACAAAGGATTGCTCAACGAAGACTCAATCGACTTCAGATATGTCGTCGACACAATGGCCTATGGTATGGGTCCTGAGTGCGGTGGTAAGAAATACTTGTCAAGGCTTGCTATGGAAAAGGGTCACTGCACCGCATTGTGCAACGTTCCTTCAATGAGCCAGTTCGCTAACAGCGACGGTTCATACGCTCCGTACTTCTGCGCCACATTCGAGCCGGGTGAAGAGCCTAAGCCGAGCTTTAATGTTAAGTACATCGCAGAAGGCGGTAACCAGGATATGGTTTACTCAAATCCTGACATCGCGAGCTTCAGCTTGCCGACTGAGGAAAACGGCGCCAAGAACTGCGGTTTCTTCGCACCATTCTTCAAGTATGCCGAAGGTTCAAAGACCATTTTGGTTCCGCCGGCGGCAGATATTTCGAATACATTCATGAACAGATTCCTTGGCGGCGGTAACCCGTATGTAACTGTTGCTAACGCAAACGGTATCATCAATAACGGACAGATTACCGACGTTGAGTATTTGTTCGACAAGGAAGACAGAGGCTACCTTGAGCCATTCGGTATCAACCCTGTTATCATGCGTCAAGGTAACATTATGATTTACGGTGACCGTACCGCTTATCAGACTGTTAACTCAGACCTTAGCTTCTTGCATGTCCGTGAGTTGGTTAACACCATCGAAATCAGCTGCAAGAACGTTCTTGACAGATATGTGTTCACTTACAACACTCCTCTTGTACGTGCCGAAATCGTATCTAGACTTAATCCTATCCTTTCAGCTATGAAGGATTCTCAGGCGCTTGTTAAGTACGAAATCCAGTGCGACGAGAATAACAATACAAAGGAGATTATTGACGATAAATTCTGTATAGTTGACATCGGTATCTGGGTATCCCAGAATATGGAGAAGATTGTTACGAGAATCACTCTTAACAGATCAACTACAGCTGAAGTTTAATAAAAATAAAAATTAAAGTATTAAATTATGGCAAATTTTATACCACCTGATGCTCCGTCTTCTCCTGGTTTAATGGGATTGCCTCACTTTAGGTCATCTCGTGTATCTCGTTCATTGTCTGAGCCAGTATATGAAAACTTGTTCACCGTAACAATTCAGCTTCCTTACGCGGTTCAGCAATTGCTTGATGCAGGTGGCGGCGCAGAAGCCGAAACAAACCTTGTACTTGAAGGAGTAAGAAAGGTTGACGGTCTCGATACTCAGAAAGTACCGAATACTGTAGAGCAGAAGTATAAGTTCGCTTCACGTAGGTTCGCCGCTTCTGGCCCTACTGAAACGACTTTGGATCTTAGCCTTGATTTTGAAATCAACGTACGTCATCAACTCGATGCCCAGACCGGTATCGCAAGTTCACCGAGTATGTATACCCTTAGGGTATTGCGTATGTGGGATGACCTTATCTATGACCCGTTGACTGGTACTCAGGGACTTAAGGTCGAATATGTTGCCCCATCAATGGAAATCATCTTGCACGACAAGAAAGGTAATCCGTTCTGGGTGTGGAAATGCTACCACGTATTTCCGAATAAGAAGTTCAACCCGCCTGCGATCAGCTATGATAGCAAGGAAATCTATAAGGTTACGGGTTACGGACTTGCCTGTGATTATTGGGACGAAGCTATGCTTTAATCTCATATATAGGTTTGACAATGAGAAGGGAGGCCAAAAGGCCTCCCTTTTCTATTATAAATAAATAATTTGTAAACATTTATCTAATTGAATGGGCGACAACACTACTATAGGATTACTTACTAATATCAATAACAGCCTTGGAAAGATTGTCGACTTAATGCTGCCTCAGAACCAGGACACCAAAAAAGGTCAGGAGCAAAGCGTTAAGAATCTTTCACAAGGAAGTTTGAGCTCCGGTGCGAACGCTGCCGCAACCGCGTCGGCGCCGGCAGCCGGAGGTATAAGCGGTTTGAATGTCGCGCAGATAGTTTCTTCCCTTGACGGTCTTCCAGAGCAGGTAAAGATGATAGCTAAGCTTTCAGGAAAGACTATCAAGAATTTTGAGGAGGTGCTCAATTCCATTGTTGACATGTTCACCCAGGATTCATTCAAGTCGTTGGACAAGAAGAGTGAATTGGGCGTCAACCTTGTGAAGACTTTGACAGAGCTCAGCGCTCTTCCGGATACCATTAAGGCGATAGGCAAGATAAAGGAGAAGGATGTCAAGAGATTCTCCAACTCCATACTCGAGATAGCCAAGGTACTTGGATCTGAGGAAATTAAGAATGTGAGCAAGGATAGCAAGGGCGCCGTCGAGCTGATGAAATCCCTTACGGAATTGGGTAAGTTTCCTGAGGCGCTTAAGAGCGTCTCCAAGATAAAGGAAAAAGATGTCAAGAGCTTTACCAAGACAGTCGGTATGCTGCTTGACATGATTACCAAAACCCTGAGGAAATCCAATGTTTCCGACAAGGATATCCAGCTCGCGAAGAAAACCGCTGACACCATACTCACATTAACAAGCGCCGTTAAATCCATGGCGAAGATGACTCTTGTAGCCCCGTTGGCTATGGTAGGTCTTCTTGCTATGATACCGGTATGGCTTACGTTCAGCGCCGTGCTTGTACTTATTGGATTACTTGAGAAACCGATACAGAAAGGCCTGAGGGCGCTGCGCGGAGTAGACAGGTTCATGACAAAGATGCTTAAGACCGCACTGCTCGGAATAGTGGTCGCAGGCGGTGTCATATTGCTCGGTCTTGTCCTTAAGAAGAATATGGATCTGATGCTTTATGGTCTCGCCGGAATGATGGCGGTATTTGTCGCAGTAGGTATAATCGCTGTGTTGGGCGGCCTTATTGGATTGCTTATTAAGTCTACTAATATATTCGATAAGCAGATAATCAAGTTTACGCTTGAATTGATGCTTATCGCAGGACTCACCATAGTCCTTGGTATGCTGCTGCAAGTAGCTTGGAAACAGGCGTTGTTCGGCCTTGGAGGAATGCTTGTTGTGATGCTTGCTATGATAGGTATAGCATTGCTTATCAGACTTGTGGGTGAAATCAGTATGTCATCTATAAAGGCTATGGCCGGTGTATTGCTGCTTATGCTGGCTTCTATGGCTGTAGTGGCATTGAGTGTATTGCTCGGAGAGTATCTTGAAAAGAATATAGACTATGCCCTTATAGGATTCGCCGCTACGACCGCCATATTGGGTGAAGTCATAGGTATAGCGGTACTTGCGAAAAGAGTCGCCAAAGATGCTAAATCTGGTGTCAAGAACCTTCTTATAGCGGAAGGTGTGATACTTGGCGCTATGGCTATCGTATGGGCTACGATTAAGACCGGTGAGCTTGTCTGGGATTATTTCGGAACAGATACAGGTACTGCTTTAGCTAAGGTCGCTATAATCGGAACTGTTACAACAGGTATTATATTCGCTGCATGGGGTGTAACTAAGATAGCTAAAAGGGCGGAAAAGGATATTAAGAAGGGCGCTATAGCGTTGATATTGGCCGAAGGCGTGATACTTGCGAGCGCTGTTGTCGCATTGGCGGTAATTGGAGTTTCCAAAGTAATGGAGACTGTCGAGCCTGATGCCCTTACTAATACTCTTCTTACCATGGCTACGATTGTCGGCGCCGCCGGCGTAGTTGCTGTAATCGCTTCTAAGTTCCAGAGCAGTATTATGAAAGGCGCTCTTGTAATGGTCGTACTTGAGGCTTTGGTCCTCGGTATGGTCGGTGTCATGTACGCTTTGGTTATGACTGCGAAAGCCGCCACCGAGATAGGCTGGGCTAATGTGTTCATCACTGTTGGCAGTATGATATTGTTGCTTGGTTTATTCGTCGGTCTTACCGCCGCATTCGCACTGCTTTGTAACCCGTATACATTGGCTGCCCTTGCCGCAGGAGGCGCGGTAATGCTTTCCATAAGTTTGCTTATCCTTGCTGTTACTGGTACGACTATGGCGGTTATAAAGCTTGCCGAGATGATGGATAAGTCAGGTAAGACAACTGAGGAACTCGGAGAGTTGCTACGCAGCATAACGCATGACGTGTTCTCATATAAGAACCTGAATCCTGAAATCAGCGTGGTTCAGGCCGCCAAGCTTTCTGCTAAGTATCTGTTGTTGATGCCTGCGTTGTTGGGTATAATGGCGGTTGTGGCCGTTGTCAGTGACATGGCTAAGAAGTTCGGCGGATTGTCTGAGATGCGTGGCGATGACTATTATATAAGCCCATATTACGGAATGAACGGTAACCAGCCGGTATTCGGCGAGCCGGTCAATATTCCTAAGATCGCCGAGAATATTGTACAGGCCATAACCATATTTTCAACTAACTTGTTCGAAGGATTTGAACGCGTGGATCTTAAGAGACTTGTCGCAATAGGTATCACAATGCGCAGTCTTATCGAGCCGGTAAGTCAGTTCGCTCAAATGGTATCCGGATTCAAAGAGGGTGAAGGTCCCGGTTCATTGAAGCCCGTATTCGTTTCAGAAGACGGTAGCATCCGTTACGGAGAATCTGTAAATGTAATAAGCGTTGCTATAGCTATCGCCGGCGCTATAAGCGCATTTGCTACCGAATTATATGGTAACGGCGATGAGGTTCCTAAGTGGATGAAATTCATGGGTAAGCGCAGGAACAGGAAACGTTTGGAGCGTGCTATGAATACATTCGCTCTTATTATAGAGCCTGTTGAGAAATTCATGGATCTTATGCTTTCTTACCAGTCGGCCGGACCTGGAATGCTGAAGAAGGCATCGTTCGATGAGCAAGGCAACTTTATAGATAACGGAGCTCCTGCCGTCAATGTAAGACATGTTGCATCCGGTATTGCAAGCGCCATAAGCGCGTTTGCCACTACCTTATTCGGTGACGGCGATACGCTTCCTGATTGGATGAAGATATTCAAGAGAGAAAGCAATGCGGATGCCACTACAAAGGCGATGAGCACTTTAGGTAGCGTTATAGCGCCTATCGAGTCATTCATAAATGCCCTTACGATGATCGAGCCTTCGGGTGACGGTATGTATTATGTATGGGTGGATGACAAGGGGCAGATACAGAGGAAGAAAGTATTCCTTAAGAGCACCGCCCTTGCTATAGCGGGTGCCGTATCCGTATTTGTGGAGACTTTGTTCGGTCCTACCACAGCAAAGGCATGGAAAGCTATGCTTGATGTCGCTAAAGGCGGTCAGCAAATAGTATTCGGTGCGGATAGTCAGGATTCTCCATTCAGCGTTTTCGGTGAGATTATCGATCCTATTGCCAATTTCACAAGGGTTATCGCTGATATCGGCGGTGAAACAAGGGACGGCAATATGGTGCTTCCTATATATGATAAAGACGGTAAGCGTATCGGCGAAAGAGTCATAGACTTGCGCAATACAGCAGGTATCATAGCCGATGCCGTTACTTTATTTGTATCTACTTTGTTCTCTGGTAAGAACAAAGATTTATGGCTGTCTCTTATCTATCCTACCACATCTGACGGTACGGTGATAAAGAACGGCGCTACAAATACTGACTTGAAAGATAGTATAGGCGTATTCGCACAGGTTATTGATCCTGTGGTGAAATTCGCGCAGGTTATCTCTATGTTCGGAGGTACCGCCGATAAGTTCCAGATTTATGACGGTGACAAGCCAAGGACTATCAATTTGATAGAGGTCGCTACTGCAATCGCTACCGCGGTTACTACGTTCATGATGACGCTTAGACCGGCTTTCAATGAATTGGAGTTCGGCATCGAAGAGAAGAACAAGATTACTGATTTCGCCAATACAGTCGGTGACATACTTGAGAATTTCGCTAAGATAGGTGAAACAAAGGTTGAACAGATAAATGTGGCGAATACAGTAATTGACAGTTATGCTTTGACAGTCAAGAAGATTGCAGAGGTACTCGGAGGACTTCCTGAAATCAAGCTCATCACTGATATGGAAACAATGATGCAGAAGTGCATTGTTTTGTTCGGTATCTTCAAGGATGTTAAGTTTGAGGAGCTTAACTATAAGGAAGGTCTTGATCAAGTTACTTATGTATTCGATCATTGCGCCGCGATATCCGAAATATCGGCAAGGGTCGATCAGACTGCCTTTGACGTAATAGACAAGTTTGTAACGGCTGCACGTACGCTTAATGATTTCTATAATGATTTCATGGCGTTCAGCAGGCCTGTTCTTACCTACTTTATCACTTCTATATCGGAAATATCCATTATGTACGCCGATCTTCCTCTTATCCCTGATACGGAAGAGAACAGGAACAAACTTTGGTTCATTGAGCCGTTTATTGCGGCTGCTAATGTAATCAAAGGCGTACTGCAGGTAGATGCGACTTTCGCTTCTAATACAAAGGCGATGCTCGACTTCATTACCGGTATGGGTAACTCGATGCTTGCGCTTGGTGCTACCCCTGCTAACGATCTTAACGATATTTCAAAGGCATATGCCGCATTGCTTGAGAGAGTAATTAAGCTTTCCGACAGACGTAATGTCAAGTCAATTAGCGCGATGAACGACGCCATCAAGGAGGCTACTACCAGGATGACGAAGTTCGACGACAGGTTGATAAAGCACGCGAATGACAGGAAGAAGAAACTTGATGAACTTATTGAGACGGTCGGCAGTCTTAATGAAAAACTGGAGAAGACAGCCAAGTCCATGGAAGATATCGCCGAGGATTTGGAGAAGATCAGTAAGTTCGATGAAGACACCATCAAGAGGAATGTTAATGCTGCTAGCGGAGGTTCTCCTGCTCCTTCGACATCCGACGGATCTGGTGAAGGTGGAGCTCCTGCAGCACCTGCTGCGGGCGGAGGAAAAGCATCTGGTTCAAGTATCGGTGTAGATGAAATCAAGCAGGCTATAGAGCAGGCTTTGACAAATTTACATCTGAAAGAAAATAGCTTTACCATTACTATAGCCAAGGAACTGTTCGAAGACAATCCTACAACGGATCCTCAAATAACAATAAGTGAAAGGAATTCTGGATTTGAACCGGGTCAAGTTTCCTAAATAAATAAAATAACTAAATTTGAAACATAATGGCTAAGAGAGACTTCAAAATATTTAAGGCTAATCGTATAAAATTTAACGAGTTATACGAAGACGCTACGAATTACATAAGATCGATATACAATGCTAACGGTAGGGAATTTACCGTAGCATCGCCATTTATGCAGATTGTCACGGTACTTATGCATTTGGGCCGTATGATACTTTTCTATATAGAGAATTCCATTACAGAGCTCAATATAAATACTGCGTATCATCCACGTTCAGTTCAGGGCCTTGCCACGCTTACCGGTCATACCCCGTCAACGGGTATAGCTGCGCGTGGCACATTGTATATGACTGGAATTAATGACGGAACTTATGCAGGCAAGAACATTCGTATAGACAATTATACGAAAGTGCGTAATAACTCGAACGGCCTTACCTATCTTGTAGTATTGCCGTCCAGCTCAATGCAGCTTACTGTCGGCGCGTATGACAACAAAGTGGAGATTTCTATTATCCAAGGCGATATACAATATCAGCGCGGTACCGGTAACGGCATGCCGTTGCAGTCTTTTGGATTCTCTGCTAAGCCGAATATGGTGATTGACAATTTCTTCATCAATGTATATGTGAACGGAGAGCACTGGGAGTCCGTACCTTCTATCTTCGATATGACATACCAGCAGAAGGCCTGTATAGTAAGATCAAGCCTTAATGGTGGAGTTGATGTGTTTTTCGGAACTGGCAATAACGGCGCTATACCTCCTGTCGGTTCTTCGATAGTATGCGAATATATCACCAGCGCCGGTTATGACGGCAACATCACTTCATCGGAGGAAGATAATTATTGGGAGTTCATAGATACCGGTTACGATGAAGACGGAGACTATGTTAACCTTAACTCCATATATACATTGTCAAGCAGCAGTGACATCGTGTTCGGTACATTCGGCGAGTCTTTGGAAATGACAAGGCAGCTTGCCCCGCATATGTCGAGAAGCTTCGTATTGGCGAACGAGGTCAATTACCGCACGTTTCTTTCAAAGCTCAATATATTCTCTAACATAAGGGTGTTCTCGGGATTCCACACGTATTCCGATACCAAGGCGGAAGTCGATTATGAGAACGCCAAACTTGAGTATTCATCCGTAAAGGAAAGCTATCTTTCACAGGTGAACTTGACCGGTAAGAATTCCCGTGCCGCTCTTGAGCTTTACGACAAGGTTGTCGAAGCTAAGAAAGATTTGGATCTCAAGAAACGTATATTCAATGAGTCAAGGGAAGATGACAACGTCATCTATATGTACTTGATACCCGATATAAAGAAAAGGCTGTCAAGCAACGAGAATTATTTCACATGCCCGCAAACCGCGTTTTCATTGTCAAAAGATGAAAAGACCGGCATATTGAACCTTATCGAGAACAGCGGCCAGAAGATGCTCACCGTGGAGAACAGGATAGTGGATCCTATATACGTGAAGTTCTCGGTCAATATATTCGTGCAGATTTGGTCTGAATACGAATTCAACGCGGTAAAGAGCGAAATCATAGGGGCGGTATCAAATTACCTGCTTGCCAATCAGAGAAGAGACCGCCTTCCGATTTCCGATATCATAAGCGTGGTCGAAAATGTCGAAGGTGTTGATTCCGTCAATGCGTTCTTCGACGCGGACAAGGATAACTCGGTGTATTACGGCGAAGGAAAATACGGAATAGACGCTTATGGCGATATAGTGTTGGAGCGTAATTTAAAGGGTGTGTTCGGTAACAATGTTTACACCAATGACCTGTATCCGTTGTTCCGCGGACCGTTTGTTTCACCTGAGGGTGTAGAGTACAGTGACAGCCTCGATTCTTTGGTTTCCCCTATCAATATTACGCTTAGAGGCAAGACTAAGAGAAACGATAAATAATATATATAAGAATAAATAGAAATCACAATATGGATGGAGTTGTAAGACAATTATATGATTACGATGGCTCTAATCTGTTTCCAAGGACTAAACCTTCGGCGTTTGTAAGCGATTTATACGATTCAAGCGCTACGGGTATTACTACAATCGGAGAGTTAATAGACTCATCTGTGCCGGGTGAATACAGGGATCCTGTCACAGACGCAAGTGTAGACTATGAACCGGAGTTCGTTTATAGGATTCCGCAAGAAGGTTCCGATTCAGAGCTTCTTGGCGAACAGAAAGGTACATTGAAAGCGGTCAAGCTTACCCAAGTAAGTGCCTTGCATTTTGACGCCAGACTTACGGAAGGTATTGTTGTATCTTATCAGGTCGGTCAAGCTACCATAGGAAAAGAATACCCTGCAGGAACGCTTTTAGAAGAGATTATCAGGGATATGCTTACCGGAGGTGCTTCTGTATATGACGTCAAGCGTAATTTGCCGGGTGTTAGTTTCGATATATCGTACTCAAGCGACGGTATGGATTATCATTCACTTGTAAATAATCAGACCATAACCGCAGATATAGGAGAAACCGGATACAAAGTTAAAATCAGATTCCTTTTCACAGACGGTAGTTACGGTCAGACGGCCGGATACACTGATGCATTATTCACTTCGCTTAACAGCACAGGTGTAAACGCTTCATGGTTTGTACCCGGTAATCCAGCGGCTACGCCGCCTACGCATCCTTATTTGCAGGCAGGTTCTACACCGTCAATGCTGACATTAAAGCACGGAAGTACAAGCGATTTTTCATATAACAATCCTACTTCCGGCGCCGAATATACCGTAAGCCTTCCTACAGTTACTTCAGGTACCAGGACATACGTGATAACGGTTAACTATACAGCGGCGCAATCCACGCCGTATAAGTCAGACGCCCAGCTTTCAACAAATACGATAGGTAGCGGTGCCAAGGACTTTACTTTTAAGGTAACCGGTGTAAACGTACAGGTATACGATGTTGAAGTGGGTGATTTACCTCATATGATGGTCGGAGAATTCTGGTACGAAACTAGTTATATCGGAGTAGACGTATATGATCGCAGCTACACTCTTGCCGCGGATAATGCTAATCTGATCCTGAAGAGTAAGTATGATGTGCAGGAAGATTCTTCAACGGGTATCTGGACAGGTGACAGTGTTAGCCTGTTTACAAAGAAATCGCTTTATCCATCCTGGAGTTATATTGCGGGAGGAGAACCCATAATAATGCAGCTTGCCGATACATCATACCCAGTAGTGTCTCCTGTTTTATACTATATGGATGGCGATTTTGTACGTGAATCTGGATATCCTGTCAATCTGTTCCAGCAGTATAACCCGCTGGCATCTACAGATTCTTTGTATGCGCAATGCAACCTGACAGGAAATCCTTCCATAGGTATCTATAAAGGCAATACCGAAGTTTACATACAGCAAACACCTTACAGTACAAAGGTCGCAAAAGCGTTAGCAGATAGAGATCACCCGACAGGCGATCCTGACGTGAGTGTCGCAATATCATATGCATTGTGGTTTAACGGTACATCCGGAACTTTGATAGACACTGGTAATACTGCATTGACCAGTGCGGGAACTTATACCCTTAAATTCAAGGTGCCGTATACAGCGAATACCATTATTCCTAAGAAGTCAGACGGTACATCTTCAAGTGTCAGCATTGCTGCCGGCGTTTTGGAAAAAACTTCAACTGCGTTTACAGTTAACCAGGAAGTCGATGTAAATACGACCGATCCTACTATCAGTATAGAAGCCATAACCATAGACAATGTTGGTACATATTATAACGGAAACAGTGTCAACATTAGTACCGGTACTATAAGCGGTCATTATAATTTTGTAGTGAATAACAAGGAAGGTTTGTTTACGCCTGGAAACAGTACGTATACCAATACCGAATTCAATAATAACAATAATACAACCGGTGGTAAATTGGCTGCCGGATGCCAATTTAGTACATTTACCTTAAAGGTTAACGGATCAACCGTAGGTACGTGCACGGGAGCTGATTTGGACAGCGGCGGTCATGGTAATATTTACTTTACTAATTTGTCAGTAACCGGTGATTCAACCGCGGAGATAACAGGTGCTCACGGTGGTTCGACTGTTACAGCGAAAAAACGTAGTACACGTAATTCAAGCGCCAGTATTAACCCTACAAGCGCTTTAGCTTCTAACCAGCTTATAATACATGTTACTATGCCTTCGATACGTAGTGTCAAGCTTATAGCGAATCCTTCAAACGGAGGTACTGTAAGATTTAGTTCTACCCCGGCACCAGGCGGTTCATCTGATACAAGTACAATGACAGAGGGTACATCCTTTACAGCGATTGCAACGCCTACTGCCAACTGGTCGTTTGTTGATTGGAGGAGATCAAGCGCGTCCGGAACCCAAGTAAGCACATCTGCGACATACACAGCGCAAGCAGGTAATACAGATTTGGTATTGTATGCTAACTTCTCTGCTCCACAATCAAATTATCATTTTGCAATAGTTACTACAACAGATACAAGTGTATATGATACTTCATATAATAATGTTGAAGAACTTTTGAATAATGCTAATAATACAGTACATGGTAATATTTCACAGAGTACCACTCCTTCACTTTACACCGACACCAATTCTTATAGCGGCGTAGGTGCAACTAGAAAGGTATTTGTAATAGCAGCTCCTGTAGCATATAAGGCTGCTACAATCTATAGCGGTGGCGCAGCACAGCCTGTAACATTTACATTGGTACCACCAATGGGAGATAATAACGGCATACCTTATTCTAACAACGACAGTACTAAGTATAGATTATTCAAGTATCGTTGCACTGGTAACAGCGGATATGCTATAAATAAAATAGAACTTACTCAGTAAAATAAGAATATAATTATATAGCAATGGCAAGAATGACATATGAACAAGCATTGTATGACTCTAGCAGTTTATTCGCTGGAGCACAAGCAGAGCAACAATACGGTACATGGGGTCTTGTACTGGAAGTAGGCGATAAACCGCTTGAGGCTTTCAGAGTGTTCAAGACCAAGGAAGCTGCCGAAACTATAGTAGCCGGAGATGAAGGTTTTTATGACATATATCCCGGTGCGATGGTTTCAGTAGTAAAAGACGGTAGTACTGAGAATAACGGATTATATCATGTAGAATTGGCCGATGCGACAAATCCAGGAAGAGGCTATAAATTGGTAAAGATGCTGTCTACGGAAGACGCAAGCATCGGCGGGCAGATTACAGTCTTGCTGAAGAATGAAACCGGTGTAGCCGGTCGTAACGGTGAACCGAGTATCGGTTGGAGCACCCCTGGTAGTGAAGAGCCAAGTACTGGCGGTAAAACTACTCCTTACATCTACTTTGTAGGCGTAGATTCCAGCACGAGAGAGCAGCATCCGGATACGTTGTACTTCAATGACGGTATCGTTTATGACGCAAGCGGCAGCAATTTGTTCCAAAACTCAGATGAGAGACTTAAGAACGTCGTCGCTAATATTGAACCGGATCTCGATGAATTACGTACCATTGATAAAGTGGTGTTCAACTGGAAGCAGGACAAGTCGCGCAAGAACAATATCGGTGTTATCGCGCAGACGGTCGAGAAGCTTTATCCGGAACTTGTAATCAACAATCCGGATTCCGGATACAAGATGGTCAATTACGCAGGTCTTAGCGTTATAGCTTTGGCCGCAGTCGACAAGCTGTATGAAAAAGTCCAGGACCTTGAAGCTGAGGTGGCCAGACTGAAGAACATGAAATAAACTTTGTGCATAATAATTTTATACCGAATGCGGGGAAGAGCAATCTTTCCCGCATTTTTTATATATTATTTTTGGATTAAAAATAAACGAATTCATATGCTATACACAAAGCAAGAAGTATTGGAGTTTGTAAAGCTCGGCTATTATAATACGATGCTTTCGGGCTCCTATACGAGAAAAGAACCGGATGCGGAAGGTAAACCCGTTGAAGAGGCCCGTTGTATACCTTTTTACTTCCTCTCGCTCCTTTTTAACGAAGAGACGACCAATGATATTAAAGAGCTTGAAAAGTTCTGTATGGAGACGAAAGAGGACGTCAGACTGGAATTGAAACTGTTCCTTGACAAGGATATGACAAATCCTTCCGATACCGTCACCGTCACATGCGTATTGCCTACTAAGCAGAGAGAAGCATTGGAAAATTCCAATATAGACGTGTTTAAGATGAGCGTGCGTTGTATGCTGAAGGAGACCGTTAATGCGCTTATCGCAAGGGGAAACAAAAAATAATAATCGTTTTCCGTTATTCCGAATATAATTTATAACAAACAGATTGTTCAATTTTTAAATTTCAAAATAGGTGAGTACATTAAAGCTAAATTTGAACGGTAATTCCGAGCCATTAGTGAATTACCTCAAGAGTTTCGCGAAGATTCAGAATTCACTTCTTCTCGAAATTGACACCGAAATGAAGGTGTTCGTAGCCAAGATCTTCACGAAGGATCGCAGCGCTATCAGATTTTCCTCTATTTCATTCGAAGACTGTTCCATCAGCATCGTGTCCGATAATTCAAAGGACCGCGGCAATAGCAGGATTAAAGTGGGTATTCTTATCCAGCTCAGTAAGTTCATCAAGATAATCGAAAGATTCGGAGCGGATGTGGAGAAGGGAACTAACAATTCCAATTTCATCATTCGTATCGACTATGATACTTTGACGAACGCCAACGGCACCGATTATATCGCCACTGTTATCGCTTTTGAGAACAGCTATCTCAAGATGAAGATGGACGGCTTTAAGTTGTCTGAATTGTTCTATTTGCCGGATGACAAGTTCAAGAACGACATATTCAATGTCGATGATCCGGTTATGCTCAGTCTTTCAGCCGATACGATAAGCTCTGTAATCAAGGCTTTGGATATCGTGAAGGTCGACCCGCTCGCGGATGTAGTGCGTTTCTACGTTGAAGATAAGGATGTGTTCGTATGCGACGCTCCTACCGGCGCTGACGCGAAAGAGCCTAACTTTGTGTATAAGCTCGGCACATTAGAAGCCGATCCCGGTTATCCTATCAGCGCGGTAATCCTGCGTGAGAAGTTCATCCAGATGGTGGACAAGGGTGACAAGAGCTGCAGACTCATTCTCGGCCACCGCAAGAACTCGATGGGTGAGTACATGGTGGATCGTATCCTTTTCGATTCTGAAGACGGAATGACCAAGGTCGTTATCGGAATTCAGGTTGGTTAATTATTTTGTTGTTTGTCTAAATTTCTTTAGTAATGAAAAGAACTAAGAAAAATTTACCATCGGTTGTTACCGAATGCGGTAATCCTGATTTTGACTGGAGTCTCTATGACAAAGGTTTTAACGGTGTTTCATTGACTGTAAACCATGACGTAAAGTGCATATCCAATAAGGAGCACGTGTATTCACGCGAGCCTTATGCGCAGGATTTGTACCATATGTACATGAAGAAGAACCCGGGTGCAATCCAGCAAAAGGATGTCATCTTGGGCGCCACCTATACGGTGTGCGATATGGTTCCTGTCTCATCTCATGAGATTCAGGTATCCATGGATAACGGTATGAGCGACGTAATCGATTTGATTAAGGAGCACGCCTTTATCCATGACTATGTAGGTTGTTCAACTATCGCCCAGTTTATGGAGAACTTTGACGGCTACAAAGATGCCTTGCTTAAGAACAACGGCATTAAGGTCAAGGTTGTTGAGAACGGCAGGCTGTCAATCGCGGAGGGCTTGCGCTCCCGCATCGAGCAGGAGTTCGCCAAGGAAATCCGTGACAATGAATGCAAGTACGCATACAACGCCACGATTAAGGAGATCAACGGCGGCGGTTATATTGTCGACGTCATGGGTCTTAAATGTTTCTTGCCTGGCTCGCTCGCGGCGGCAGGAATCATCACGAACTTCGAGGCCCTTATGGGCAAGACTATTCCGGTCATGCCTATCAACTACATGCCGAATTCCGGCTTTGTCGTATCTTATAAGAAGTACCTTAATGCGATACTTCCGTCCAAGATTGAGAATGAGCTGCATGTCGGCCAGCATATCAGCGTCAAGGTCACCGGTACCAGCAAGAACGGTATCTTCGTTACTTTCAAGGACAAGAACGGTGAGTATGTGTTCAACGGACTTGTGCATCGCAGCGTAATGTCCTATGACTTTGAGAACGAGTTCAACAGACACGCGTTCAATATCAACGATGAGTTCTGGGCGTATATCAACGCCATCAACAAGACGGACGACGGTTACAGAATCGTTCTGAGCGACCAGTCCGATGTTGTCAGGAAAGCCGTAGACGAGAAACCTTTGCTTCCTCCAGAGGAAAGCGACAAAAAGGATTAATTATGAAAGTATTGCTTTTAGAAGGTCTGGACAACGTAGGCAAGAGCACTATTGCCGAAGAGTTTATGACCAGGTATAAAGGTAAGTACAACATTATGTTCATGCATTCACGTTCTCCTCAGCAGCAGGAGAACGTGGATCCATTGACATACCAAGGCATCGAATTCTATATGAAGGCCGATACTGCCGCATATATGGCGATGTATGAAGAGGAGAAGAATCCCTATCTGCCGGTCAATCAGCAGCACCCTTTGTCAGAGACGCTCTGCATATTCGACAGGTCTTGGGTGGATGAGTATGTATACGGCCAGATATACCGTAACGAATCGTATTGGGAGATTCTTCTCATGATTACAAATTGTTTCGAAGCCTTGACCCGTCCAGGAGTGGTACTGGAAAACATGAAAGTTTCCATAGTGCACCTTGACGCGTCACCCGAGTTCAGCATAAAGAAGGATGACGGCAAGTCGTTCACTTCCGATATAGCGGAAGACAATGCCAAGCTCGAACAGGTGAGAAAAGAAAAGGAACTGTTTCTTGAGGTTTTCAAATATTGTGAGGAAAATAACCTTTGCAATGTCATTACAGTGAATGTACAGCAAGGCGAGGACAATTACAAGCCGACTCAGGAAATAGTGAATGAAATCGAAAGAGGACTTAAATTAGTAGGAATTGAACTATGAGACAATATTTAGACTTATTACAGCATATACTCGATACCGGTACACGTAAGCCGAACAGAACGGGTGTCGATACTTTATGGACGTTCGGCAACATATTCGAGTTCGACATGAGCACCGGCAGGTTCCCATTGCTTACCACCAAGAAGATGGGGTGCAAAGCGATTTTCGCCGAACTCGAAATGTTCATCAAGGGCGAGCACAGCAAAAAGTTCCTGAACGACCGCAACTGTCATATCTGGGATTCCTGGGCCAACCCTCAGAAGGCGCCTTACGGTACGGATGAGGAGTCCAAGGCAAGAATGAGAGAAGAGGACGACCTCGGACCTATCTACGGCAGCCAATGGGTGAACTGGAACGGCGAAGGCCTTAACCAGCTCAGACAGGCCATCGACAAACTCAAGAAGGATCCTACCGACCGTAGGCTTATCGTTTCGGCATGGAACCCCTCACAGATGGATCAGATGGCTTTGCCTCCGTGTCACTTCTGCTTCCAGCTCGCATCGGACGGAGAATATCTGTCGCTTGCCTGGTCGCAGCGTTCGGTCGATACGCCGGTCGGCCTTCCGTTTGATATCGCGTCTTATGCCATGCTGCTTTTGCTTATCTGCCAGGAGACCGGTTTGAAACCCGGCAAGCTTGTCGGATTTTTGGCCGATACTCATATCTATGTCGACCAGATTGACGCTATTAAGGAAGAGCTCAAGCGTGAGCCGCGTCAGTCTCCGATAGTGAAGGTCACCAATACCTTCGACGGCTGGAAGATTGAGGATTGGAAGTACACTGACTTTGAACTGTCGGAGTATGATCCGTATGAACCGATAAAGATTCCTGTAGCGGTATGAAGATTTTCATGATAGCCTGCGTTACGTCCGATATGTATATCGGATACCGTAACAACCTTCTTGTTTCACTGAAACCCGATATGAACCATTTCAAGCAGATTACAATGGGTCATACGGTTGTCATGGGCAAGAACACATATCTTTCTCTACCCGGTAAGAAGCCTTTGCCTCATCGTACGAACGTGATAATATCGACTACGATGAGCGAGGCTCCGGAAGGATTCAAACTGTTCCACAGCGTAAACGATTTCCTTAACGCGTATCATGACTTTGAAGGTACTGTTTTCGTCATAGGCGGATCCAAGATTTACGATGCGTTTATGCCTTTCGCGGAAAAGATATACTTTACGCATGTTCAACGTACGATAGCGGAACTGTATTCGGAAGACGAGATAGACTATTCGGCGCTTGTCAAGTTCCCTAATTCCCTGTGCAGATATTCATGGGATTTTCAACGGTCGGTAGACGAATGCTGCATTGACGAAAAGTTCGGTATAGTGCGCTATTGTTTCCTTACGCTTTTACGCAGGTAATTTAATCTTTTTGTAAACTGCAATATATAATATATAAGAGAATGAAATTTTCAGCGTTATTTCATTGAGAATAGCAATGTTCTTTAGAGGCTTTTTCAAAGCCGAAAATGTAATAACCGGTTAATATAAAAATAACTATAAAGAAAATGGCAAATCTTAATCCAAGAGAGATGGCGAAGATCGCCGTCGAAAAAAGACTCTGCAAAGAGTATTGTGACGCCAGCAAGGGCGCAGACAATTTTATCGTTTATTTAAACGATGGTGACGAGTTTCAAATTCAGCTCTTCAACCCGACCAACCGAGTAATAGGAGCGAAACTCAAGTTTAACGACGAGCATAAAGGATGGTTTTCGAGCGACAATTACGTCGTGTTGCGTCCAGGTGAGCGTGTATGGCTTGAGAGATTCCTTGATTGTCACGACAAGTTTATCTTCAATACCTATGAAGTTTCTAACTCGCGTCAGGTAATGGAGGCAATTAAGGATAACGGTGATATCACTGTTCAGTTCTATTACGAAGACAATTCCAACAGTTCAAGAGGTATTACGATTTCGCAACCGATTTTGTACTCTGAGCCGTTTACATTCGCACCGCAGCACACTTATTACTGTGGCGATTCTGTAAGCAGCATATCAGGTTCAGTCAAGTGCGGCACGAATTCATGTGTCAATACTTTAGGTTTTGCGAATTCCGCGACAACATTGACATCCAATGCCGATCTAACATCCGCATCTTACTCTACTACTGCTTCTACTGCTAAGAGTTTAGGTAAAGCAAGATCTGCAAAGACTGTCGAAACAGGTAGGGTTGAACACGGAAGTTATTCCAGCCAGAACTTCAAGAACGTTTACTATGAATTCGAATCATGGCCGTTCGCGACAAAGAATTTCAAACTGCTTCCTGTTTCAAGGAAACAGTATTCTGACAGCGACCTCAGGAAAGTGTATTGCACCAACTGCGGTAAGAAACTCTCGCCTAAGTTTAAATTCTGCCCTGTTTGCGGAACTAAGGTTAACGGTTAAAAATTTGAACTTATGGAATTAGAAGCCAAACACATTTTAACGGCACCCAATGTGGTTTGTCCGAATTGCGGCAGTAAGCTTTTCACTGAAGCCGTTGTATTGAAGAAACTTTCTCCGATTATCTCGCCTACCGGCAAAGAGGAGCTTTATCCTATCCCAGTATATGTGTGCGTGAAATGCCAGACCGTTCCTGAGGAATACCTGGCGAAGCATAACGCCAAGCGTATCCTCGGCGAAGAAGAGGGTGACGAACCGGAGGAGGAGCCTAAGAAGTCATCGATAATTATGCCTTAAACTTAATACAAGTATTATTATGATAGACAGTGGATACTATGCAGCGGTCGTAAAAGAAGAGATTGAGACCGATGATGAAAAGGTCGGCAGACCTAAAATCAAAACAGTTACTTACAATTATATCGTTAGAGCCGGATCCGTCGGATCCGCGTATACCAAGGTCCAGGAGTATATGGAGTCTTCACCCAACACATGGAGAATCCACTCTGTGAAGGAGGTAAAGCTTACCGATATTATTGAGTAATGTGTAAGGATAAGGATGGAAAAGTCCGGTTCTCCGCGATGGACATGATTTCGTCGGGGAAGACCGGACAGACATCCGCTACAGGTACAGCGGGTGTCGCATTGTGTTTTTTGTCAGCGCTTGTAATAATAGCGCTTGTCATAATGTATTTCGTACGTCCGGATGAAGCGAACAACGTTCTTTCCTTTATGGACAAGATTACGGTCGTTCTCGGTATCGGCGCAGCATTGCTCGGCACACGTAAGATTTCCGGCGCAATCGCCGGCAGGACTACCGCCAATATCGTGGACCTTGTGGAAAACACCGTGCATGATATAGACAACGATCCTCGCAGAAGATCGAGAAAGCGTCGTCCAGGTTATCACGAATACAGTGACGATTGCGGCGAAGACGAAGATTGTGACATGATGCAGACAGAGGAAGACGAATCTGAAAACTAAATTTTTACTATGCCTTTTTATTTCGATATGAAAAGCTCCGGCAGGGAGGTAAAGGAAGTGAAGGTCAACCCCGAAGGTTGGGTCAACCCGGTAACGGTTGAATACACCATAGGGCAGGCGCACAAGTACGATACCACCGTGTCGGTAATCTGGAAGGTAAAGGGTACGCAACATTGTTTTACCATAGGTGAGCAAAAGCTAAACGTTTTGTCACATGCGAATTATCCGAAACATTTTGAGGAGGTTCTTAGGAATTTTAGGATTGACTACCTCAACTGGTTCAGCGACCCAGACTACAAAGACGCAGAATGGAAGTACGACTACCAGCGACAGTTCGGCAGCCTCATCCTTCCAGAAAAAAGCGGAGATAAAGACGGTAAAGATCAATGAGATAAAACTGGTTCCGTAAAGCCCATACGTCGATTCTGACGAGCTTTTGGACAGTTTTAATAGATTCCTATGTCTAAAAGAAAAAACGCGATATAATCGATTTTTATCGTTATACCGCGTTTTCTTCTTTTTTATCCTTGGCGTTGAACTTTTTACATTCAGAATAGATTAACAGTATTAATCTGATAATGATAAAGGCCAAGGCTCCGAACGCAATAAGTAATGATGACATATGGGATCCTTTATTTTTTCAATAATAAAAATATGAAAAAAGTTTGAACTTTCAAAGGAATCGAGTATATAATATATAAAAATAATCATTTTGCAAAATGAATAATCTGAAAAGATATTTCCAATGGCTGGTCGGCGATGATCAGGGAAAGGTCGTGGAGCTCATAGATATAACGCAGGAAGACGGCGAGTATTTCTATAACTTCGATGACGGCGAATCCTGCAACATGTCGTATGTATGCGCCGCCACCACGGATAAGAATATGCTTAAGGGCAAGGCCATGGTAGAGGTACCCGGCCCGTACAACGCCTGGAAGTTCGAGGAAATCAAGACCGGAAGCTTCACTACCGCGGAAGATGAGCATGTGGTGGTTCCGCCGCTCGAAGATATATTGGGGCAGGACAAAGACGGTAACCTTTCCAGCGCGGTAGGCACCAAGAGGCTTATACCTCCGAAGAGCAATCCTATCAAGGGTATGCCGTTGCCGTCGGTGCAGGATTACCTGAGACGCCCGAAAGAAGAGAAGCCGCAGCAGTCGTCGGGCGTAATGGTCACCATAAAGAACGATCTCGGAGAGGAGCCTGTGAAGGAAGTCGTCAAGACTCCCGCCCGTATAGAGGAGGAAAGAAGGGAGGAAAAGAAGTCGAATGTAAACGAGCACGATCCCGTCTACATCCTGGTGAAGACCTGCAAGAAACACGAGACCGAAATCTCGATGACCGTGAACATCAGTCTACCGAGCAAGTCGACTTACAATTTCGCGAAGTCCGAATTCGAGGGCGGCGGTGACAAGTTCATCGAGATACTTGCCGACACTCTGGATATAAAGGAAATCGAAAAGTCTTTGAAAACCGCTTTGAAGGAGGCCTATGAGTCTCAATCAGCTGACTGAAAAACTGTTAATAAATAAATCCGAAAGTAACCTTTTATATTTCGGATGAATTTATATGTTTCGACAGAATCAGATAGAAAACTGAGAAATGTTTTCAGCAACCTTAGCGGTTTTTATATCATAAACGTGGACAGTCTTATGGAGCTTTCAAAGCTCGACTTCACTAAGAAGGCGCATTGCTTCCTTATGAACAGCGAGATTGAAAGGCTCATAAGTATAGGCGCGAAGTCAAAGAGATACAGCGGAATAATCTACATAAACAGTCGGCTGGACAAGGATACAATAGTGTCCTTGAAAGGATCTATTGAGAATATACCCAACTCCAACCTTGACGATATAGTGCTGCTGGATGACTATGACCTCCCGAAGCACAAGAAGTTCTATAAGCTGTTCAACGAAGTCATATTTTTCTCGAGCCTTAAAAAGACAAAAATAATACAGTGCACCCCGCTAAAGAAACAGGAGGATGTTGCAGATGACGATACTGAAAAGAATTAAGAGATGGTTCAGGCTGAAGTTCGGACCCAAGAAAAAGCACGTGTTCGACCAGGATGCCGCTAACGGATATCTTCCGTGTCTGCCGATGGACTCGCGTACCAGGGCGTATTACGGATCAAAAATATCCGGGGATTCCGAAGCTCTTGTGCGCGGCGGGTTCAAATCCCGTGATAAGAAACGCAAGGAATCCTAAGTTGGTGAACTTGAGCTTTTCGTATCTCGGAAGGCCGATTGGCAACGGTATAAGATCGCTCGCTATGTCGATAAGCTTATGAAGCTGTCCGGGATTTACCCTTGACAGCTGGCTTGAAACTCCGAAAGAAGGATTATTACTCATTATAGAAACAGCACCTAAGGCCGCGCCGGAAACGAGCGCGGCTTTTTTTATCGCCCTGTTGGCCTTGTCCACGGATTTCTCTATTTCGAACAGGGTCATCTGTATCACTTGCGGGAACCTGTTTCCTATGGCGGAATTCGGGTTGTAGGCCGGAGCCTTTGACATGTTCATGCTCTTCGGGGTGAGGAAGAACACCATGCCCTGGCCGTCTACTCCGAGCGGTCCCATTGAAATCATCTTCATGAACATCTCGATGAGTGTGAGCAATACATTGATTGCCACGCCCAGCACGATAAAGGCGGCGTTGATGGCGGTGGTGATGGGATCCGGTATGCCGGAGCCTTTGCCCGATGTCATGTCTATAAGGAGTTTCTTCGATATTTCGGCAATCTTTAGCTTAATCTTTATAACCAGACGCTTGGCGTATAGCAAACATAACTGCAGGCGTTTAAGGATAATCTGCATAGCGAGGTTATTCTGGAACCCCTGGAACGTGGGTATGGTTCCGCTGGCGGACGACACCAGGCCGGTTATGCTCGTCACTATTCCGGTGAGTTTGTTTGTCACGGATATAGTGGTGCACGGATCGCCTCCCGCGTTCTTACTGACCTCCTGGAACGACTTCTCCGAGTCCTTTATTCCGGATTCCAAAGCCTCCGTCTTGTCATATGCGTCAAGGATTTTCTCGTCTATCAACGCGTCACCTGAAATCTCTGGGTTATAAATAGTTGCCATATATCGAATTTATTATAAAATATTTATATTGCGTTTAATTCTTTGGAGCTTTTCGGGATATTATTTTAAATGAGATCTAAAAATAAATTTGTATTATGGAATCAAAGGTTTACTACTATCTGTCAAGAGACACCAAATGTCCGGTAAGAGGCACCGACCAGGCCGCCGGCATCGATTTTTTCATGCCTAACTATAACGAGGAGTTCGAACAGGATTTGCGCGCAAAGAACATCAACGCCAACCTGGAGTACGAACACATAGCGGATCCGAAAGACGGTACTCCGCAGCTCAGGGTTATCATCCCGCCTCATGAGAGAATCAATATACCTTCCGGCGTGCATACCTACATGGTCCCGAAAGAATCCGCTTTGATTGCGGCCAACAAGTCCGGCGTATCCACGAAGAAGGGACTTGTGTTCACATGCCAGGTAATCGACTCCGACTATACCGGTGAAATCCACCTCGGAATGGTCAACACCTCGAATGAAACCGTATCGATTGTCACAGGTGAAAAGCTTGTTCAGTTCATCCATACTCCTGTGTATTTTTCCGGACTCGAGGCTCTTGTAAGCAGGAGGGTGTTCGATGAGATGCATACCGGTTCGCAGCGCGGCGACGGCGCCTTCGGAAGCACAGACGAAAATAAAGCCTAACTATGATAGTAAACATTGAGACAAGGGATAAGTTCAACCCCGCCACCGGAGACAACGGGCAGCAGCTTATCATATCATATATAAACAAACAGGGCAACATCGATTATCTGCACGGCTTCATATCGAAAGCCGACATGTATAACTGGTATTACCCGAAAGAATCCACATACGGGTGCGACAAGCATCATTTGTCATGGGATAACAAGCCGGTGAGGAAAGGCTCTGCTGAGCACCTCACTGACTCCAGGATTCGCGAGCTGATTTGCGATATCCTGAAGCAGAGGCCGGAGCTTTCCGTTATCAATGAACTGAACATACCCGATACCGCGTTCTGCGATATCGAGGTTAACGTCACCGATGACGGATTCCCGGATCCCATCCACGCGGCGAATCCGGTAAACACCGTGTCATGGGTGCATGGTACGGATGTCACCGTATTGGGAAGAGCGGATCTTTCCGCCGAGCAGATAAGGAACATCCAAAAGAGAATCGACGAGCACTGCGCCATATTCGATGAGAGGTACAACTTCACCTACAGGTATTTCACAAACGAAGTGGAAATGCTGACAGTGCTGTTCCGCGATTATATGGGTCAAGTGAGCTGCATAACCGGTTGGAACTGGTTCGGATACGACTATCCGTACCTGTACAACAGGGCGTATGAAAGACTCGGCATAGACATGATAGGCCTCATGATGGGCGACAACCTTAACGGCACCACCGTATACAACCCGCAGAACGCGAAGACAAGGGAAGAACGTGTGCGCATACCCTATCACCGCATGATGTACGACTATATGGAAATCTATGCGAAGTGGGACCGTTCCATATCGCCTAAGGAATCCAACAAGTTGGACTGGGTGTCTGAGAAGGCGCTCGGTGTAAAGAAGGTCGTTCATGAACTTGGGTTCAAGGCTTTGTGGGAGCAGAAACCTGATGAGTATGTGTTCTATAACGGCGTCGACTCTATCCTCGTACGCGAGATTGACAAGAAGCTTAAGACCGCCCAGACATTCTTCACTCTGGCCAACCTTTTGCATGTGCCGGCATTGATTGCTTTCAGTCCGGTGCGTTCGCTGGAAGTGGTGCAGACCGAATACCTTTACAAAGAAGGTAAGGTATTCCCGAAGGTGACGAAGGAACCGGTGCTCAGTAGCGACAGTTATACCGGAGCTTTTGTATATGAACCTATACCCGGAGTATACAGGAATGTAATCGCGCTTGACTTCGCTTCCCTGTATCCGTCTACCATTAGGCAGTTCAATATTTCGCCCGATACATTCCTTGGTATGGATAACAGCGGGGTATTTGAAGCGGATAAAATCAAGACGATTTCCGGCGCGGTATACGAGCGCAACCGTGACGGATTCGTACCCAATATTCTTACGGATTTCTATAAGCAGAGGAAACTTTTCAAGAAGGAGATGCAGATAGCGGAAAAGGAGAAAGGGGAGCTTGAAGAAATACTGGAACGTAGATTGAAGGAAAAGCGAATATAAAAGAGCATATTCGCTTTTCTTCTAATAAATAATTAAAATTAATTATTTGTTTTAATGGCAAATATATCACAAGTACAATTACCAAATAATAGTATTTATGACATAGTTCCTGTTATAAATCCTAATAATACTGTAATAGACGCTTCTGTCCATGTCGGTCCGTATCCGTTAAACGAGAATTCGCTTTGCATGGTCGCTACAGACGGAAGGCTGTATCCTTTTGTGCAGACATTAGGAACAGATACAGGCGCAACTTATAATATAATTCCTTTCACGATAAAATTTAAAATAGGAACCGATATTTTTGTCGCCGGCAAAGCTTATGACGGAAGCGCCGGCGCAATAGACGTGTCCACGTTGGCAATATCGGAAGAGGTGGATATACGTTATTCATCAAGAAGATTGACGGGTGCATCCGGCACATCATATTCTGCCATTCCTACCGGACAGCATAATGAAATATATATGTATATCGATATACAGCCGGAACAAGGCACGTTTAATCCGATATGCTATTATATGGACGGTTATAGTGCTAGTAGCGATTATATTGTAAATATCCTGGCGAAAGAAAAAGTCAAGGCCAATAGATTTTGCATGTTTTTGGGCTACAGCTCTTCATATTCAACATATTATAAGGTTTGGCTTTCACCAGAGCACCCTATATACTATTGCGATTCCGAGCGTAACTTTATACCGTATGATACTTGGAGAAACAATGTACAGGATGCGAGCATAAGCTTAATCGATACTAGCATAGCTAATTTAGAGTCCGCTATTTCTAGTTCTAGCGGCAGTATATATTTTGCCAAAACTACTGGCCTTTCTAGTAATGCGGCAGTGCTTGCATCCATACCTGAAGTAACGGCATATTATGAAGGCTTAAAGATAGCTTTATACTATACAGTAAATACGTCAAGTACTACTACTGTTACTTTGAAGGTTAACGATTTAGCGGCGAAACGTATTTATGCAAAGGGTAATACTGGTTTGTCAGCAGGTTTGGCGGTTAATTCTATAAATTACTTATGCTACGTAGGTACCGCTTCCGACGGATATTTCATATTAGACAGGGATACAGATACTGATATTGATACTTTAACATATAGAAATCCTGTAGCCGGTTACAATATAAGAAACGGCGACAGGATACCAATAGGAGAACGTAGGTTTAAGGCTTACACCACAATAAGGGCGCAATTGGTATTTGAAGGTGAAGACAATTCTATTTATAGTATTACACGAAGCGACGTATCTGTAAATCCCGATTGGGGTCTTGCTTATTGGAACGCCGGCGGAACGGGTGCTGATACTTTAACTGTTAACAATGTGATACAGCAAGAGTCCCTTCTTATATCTGATACATGCATTGGATTAAGTATTACTAAACAAATGAAATATTTTCCCGTGTATGCTTGGTTCAAATATACAAATAATACTATAAAATCTACAGAAGATAGTTCTGTATTGCATTCTGCTATTCCGTTGGCAACAGATTCATCTAACGATACTTATGTATATGTCGGCACTGTCGAAACTGTAGATGGTCATGCTAAGTATCTTCATATGGATTTGTCCAATCATGATTTTATTACTTTAGGAAACAAATCCACAAGCGAAAAGAATAGAAATATTATCGCAATAAACGGTAAATTGTTAAGCGGCGGCAGTACCGGCGGTAATTATAACAACCCGGTATCCGGTGCTGGCGTAAATCCTACTGCTGCATATGCGCTTCATCAGTATGATTTCGTTTGCTACGATATAAATCAAAACGGTCTTGTTCCTTTACACTGCTATTATGACGGTACTCTTTCGATATCCGGCATAGCGTATGATTGGGGGCTGGCTTTTTGTAACGCAGATGTGGCGGCTGCTGGAATTCCTCCTGAAGGTTCTATATTACAGCAGATTACTTTGGATACTGCCAATACTGCCAGTAAACCAATGCATATGTATATGTTCTTTGATGGCGACGGTATGCTAATTCCAAATCAGAATGGAACAGCGCCTTTCCCGATATTTCCAGAACTAGCATCAGATCCGCCAAAAATAAGTGAATTAACACCGTACGTTCCTCCTGGTAAAGAACTTACGCAAATTTATATAGGAACCTGGGTAGGTAATAGATTCCATATAGATTTATCCAATCATGATTTTATAACATATGGCACTCAAATTAGTGAAGGTAGTAATCCGGGTGTTTACGGTTCTTTACATACAAGTGGTCCGTATATATCATATATTAACGGTAGACCGTTTTTAGGCGCATCTGGCGGCGGTGGCGGCGGTGGCGGCGGTGCCAAGGTCGCATACGGTATATGCGATGACTATGATATGGGAGGCGTTACTCCGAGAAGCGGATCTGGCGATGGTACAGACCGTGGACAGATAAGTGGAACTGGTCCGTTTACGCTTATAGCCACTACAAATGATGGGAATTATACTCCCGGCGAAAGCTTGGTATCTCTGTACCTTACCGGTATTGATATGTATGCCGGAGCTTATTTGCAGATTGATAACAATACGGCGTATCCTATATATTATGAGGATCATGCTGTTACCAGATCTGAACTGGAATCGGAATCTGTTGCGACATTCATATTCAATTCATCGACATATTATCTGGTAGCCGGCGCTGCGGGCGGTGATTATGAGTTGACAGCCAACAGAGTGCAGCGTGTGGATTCGAGCTCTGCATATAACCAGTATCCAAGCGCAAGGTGCATCTATAACATGATGGGCGACATAGAGGCGGCGTTACAAGCAATATAATACGAATATGAGTATATCCAGTGAAATTATAAGAATAAAGGGCCTGCGTACGGACATACGTACCAAGTTGATTAATATGGGCCTTCTTCCTTCTGGTAGTGTCGCTAAGCTAGCGGAATGTACTGAAATTTTTGAAAATATGTACGGTACTACTCAGGATATTACAACGCATAATTCTTATATAAACGTAGCGAATAAGCATTATGCGAAGATTAATGATCCTAATTTGGTACCGAGCAATATAAAATCAGGTACAAGAATATTCGGGGTAAGGGGAACCTATTCCAATAATTCTCCCAGCCTTTCATATGATCCTAATAACACATATTATTACGGAGCACCCGGTGCTCCGGCAGAGAAGCTGCCAAATGGATCGTATGACGGATTTTCATCTTTTAGCTTTGACGCATCTTCTGGCAGTAATTTGATAGCCAATAATATTAAAGAAGGTGTCACTATCATGGGTGTGCAAGGTGCCTTGGGATATAGTGATTTGCGCGGTGGTTATTGGAGCGGCAGTAACTGGGGGCAACATGCTACCAATGAATTTACATGCGGTCTTACAAACGATCGTAAAACTCTCACTGTACCGCTTTTGTCTTTGGCGACTAATGATGTTTTATATGCCACTGATTTTTCTACCATGGATTTGCAAAGCGGATGGTTGACGGCATCTGGTACGCATACCACCAGTTATGAAAACCGCTGTATTGTATCTATAGAATTTGGAAAAAATTTATATATAGCGAATAATCCTCCATTTATCGTAATGGATGTCTTGGGTTATAAAAAATTGCATCATTTGAAAGCGAATGACAGCACCTATGAAATAATATACGCGACAGATTTAGCCAATAGATACAGGGCGTATTTACGAATTAATTTAGGTAATAGTTTTGATTACGTGGGCATACATCCTACACTTTATGCTGGTCCATATAACTCTGGCAGTGAAGTTAAATTTTGGCCTGGCAGCTTTGACGCATTTCAAATCGATGTAAGAGGTGAATCTAATTAAAAAATCATAGTAATTGATAATTTGATATGGCAGAAAGTATTAATTTGTATGACAGCGTATATATAATACGTGATACAAGAAACCGCCTAAAACGTGCTCTTATACGATTAGAAATGCTCGAGGGGGACTGGCATGAAGAGCAGCAAATAGATGAGCGTGCACCCGGAGGGTTTACATTGTCAGATTGTAGAGATGCTATAAACAGTATGGGCGGCGATGCTACTTTGTCAGATCGAACCCGTATGAACGTGGCAGCGAAAAAGAGAGTCAGGGCATATGACGCTAATTTGATTGCTTCCAACATCAAAAAGGACGTTAGTATATTAGGGGTTACCGGTTCATACGGTGGTTCAGGCAGTACGCAGCCGCCGCAGCCATACGTTTGGACATACGGTACAGCAGCTGCCCCGAGTACGACTGCATCCGGAAGTTACAGCAAGCTTACGCCGGCGATAGCTACTGGCAATTCTTTGACATTACGTCCGGAGAATATTAGAAAGGACGTTGATATTATGGGTGTCATCGGCGTTTATGATTTTATGCACATGTGCGGTTTGCACAATCCCGGCGGAGCTACTGCCACTCGTTATGCCGTAAGTTTATATCATTTACCGCAATGTCCGTATAGCGGATACACCACTATTACTGAACGAGATATTCAGATAGGTTGGTTAACCAGTACCGGTAAGCATGACATAAGTTCAGATGATTATTTTTCTTCGGATGTTAAATATATTGTCGGTGCAAGATTCGGTAAAAACCCATTTGATAACAATGCAATGTTTTTAGTACTGGATACTCTTTCACGGCATTTTAGTTCTGTAAATAATTATTGGGAAACTATATATGCAAGATATTATGTTAACAATGCACCTTATGTATTAACACGTTCATCATCTGAATCTTATCCTACATTAGTAATAGATTTATCTGGCGCTACTTATAAGCTTTTTAATTCTAACGTACCTAGCGGCGGTGATGTTAACATAGATGCTAGATTTTTAACCTCTGCTGATTTTCAGCATATGAATGACAATGCGGCGGTTAACACTTATGGCTACCATACAGATATAAGGTGGTAAAATTAAAACATACTTTATGATAGCTCTTTATATTATTGTTTCGCTTTTAATATTAACTCAAATAATAACAATAATAAAGCTAAGAAAAAAATTAAAGAAACAAGCTGAGGTAAATAAAATACTCGAAAAAAATCAGCAGAATCTTAGCAATACGCTGACAAATATTTCAACCAGTTTGTCCAGGCAGCAGCAAAACATAGAGAAGCAGTACGACAATATCAAAAGGATGGAGTCGCTGATTATTCAGAAGCTCAATCCTTTACTTGACAAGAATCAGATTACAGATGAACTTCGTACTAAGCTTCATAATTCTGAGATGACTGTCAATCAGTTACGTTCGACAATACTGCAGATGACGACCGCGATAAAGCGGATGCAGAAGCAGGAAAAAGAAGAAAAGAAGCATGATGTAAAGCCTTCTCAGAAGCGACAGCGAAAACAGAATGTTCAAAAAGAATCGTAATCAATAACTTAAGAAGCCGGACGGAAGTTCGGCTTTTTTAATTAACTGGTTTTTAACTGATAAATATAAAAAACAATTTTTATATACAGTGTCTACTATTAAATCAGACCGTAAGGACTTCGAAATGCTTCTCAACGGCATAGCGCCCTTGGTGGACGCCAGCGGCAACGCCCTGCCCGCCGGCACTACTGTCAAGCCGCCGTGCGTGGACAGCAGCGCCAACGCGGATGACTTCACTGTCCAGAAGCAGTTCGATTTCGATTACGAGGGCACAAAGAAAACCCTTCGCAAGCGCGCCAGGAAAACGCTCGCCAATATAGTGGAGCATATCCTGCCGGAGGACATGATGGACGAGGAATATGTGAAGGATAAGATGGAGCAGGACATAAACACCCTGGCCGACCTTTATTTCCAGGTCGAGCTTAATAGTGTCATGCAAAGATCGCTCGTGGAAAACGTTTCAAGGGGAAACACCATGCCGCGTATGTACGAGGTGTTCTCGGGATTCACGGATAGGATGCAGGCGCTTAACAAGCAGATTGTCTCCACCGAACAGCAGATACGCCGTACATATATGGACATCAAGATGGAGATAAGGGAAAGGACGACCGAGG